>Ga0073920_1000001_pt1 | contig 107562 bp, 79 predicted proteins | sample GWRWT4_2Sept14_2_FD_70953 | JGI IMG/M metagenome (GOLD analysis project Ga0073920, IMG submission 70953) | Sand microcosm microbial communities from a hyporheic zone in Columbia River, Washington, USA - GW-RW T4_23-Sept-14 | ecosystem: Engineered > Artificial ecosystem > Sand microcosm >...
CGGGCCTTACGCCGGTGCCGCTCAGCTGCCCCTCGCCTGCGAACCGTGCGTGGCCATCGAGACTCTGTGCGACCCCCTCGATGCCCAGAGTGCTGGCAGCCAGCATCCCGTCGAGTCCTTCCGCAGTGAGCTTGTATCGCCCTGTGAGTGCCTTGGCGTTGGCCGTAACGGCGAAGTCGCCCGCCACTTGCCGGACGCGCTGGCCCGCCCCGGCGATCGTGCCGCCGGCCAGTTTGCCTTCAGCCGCTACGCTTGCCAGATCGGCCCCCGCCTTGATCTCTGCCTGGATCGCTAGCGTGTCCGCAGACAGGTCCGGGCAGCGCGCGCGCGCCAGCCGCAGCGGGCCGGAGAACTGCGGCGCGCCCGCCCGGCTGGTGACCGCGCCATAGGCGCTCGCACCGGTCACGCGGCATCGGCCCAGCCGCAGTTCGGGCGCGATCGCCGCCAATTGTCCGACAAAGCCATCGCGCAGGTTGCCGCGTCCGTCAGCCTTGATCCCGACCAGGCCGAGATCGGTCTCGATCCGCGCGCGGCCATCTTCCAGCTTCACGACAAGGTCGGGTAGACCCGGCGCGCGCGCACTCGGCGCGAAGAGCACCTTGTCGAGTGTGCCGAAGCTGAGCTTCCCGCCTTGATAAGTCCCGTAGAGCCGCGGCCTGACCAACCGCATCGAGCCGATGGTTGGCAGGCCCAGCGTCGGGACAATCCGGATCTCGACCCGCTCGGCCGTGAAGTCCGGCCGCGCCGGATCGCCTACCACCACGCCGCTGATCACCTGGGTCAGCGGGCCAACCTGTTCCAACCGATAGGTCGCAGGAAGATCGTATTGTTCCAGCTGCTTGCCGATGATCCGGTGCGCCAGGTTCTCGCGCTTCAGCCACAGCGCCAATAAACCCAGCGCCAGCAGGGTCAGCAAGATCGCTGCAATCATGAGCCAGCGCCGTGGCTGGGGCGCCGGCGTAGCTTCCGCCACGTTTTCCGGTAGTTCGTCCTCGGCCTCGGGCATCGTTCCTGCTTGCGCGTTCGCGCGGCGAAAGGCAATGCAGCTTCGACCAAGGGAGGCGGCGTGAGCGACGAAGAGGGAGCCGAACCGCATCACGGCACGGGTCATCGCGCCCGGCTGCGCGCACGGCTGCTGGGCGGCGGGGCCGAGGCCCTCGCCGATCACGAGGTCATCGAATACCTGCTGATGCTGGCAATCCCACGCAAGGATGTGAAACCGCTGGCGAAAAGTCTGCTGGCACGGTTCGGCAGCTTGGCCGGCGTGCTCAATGCCGATGGTCAGGCCCTGGCGCTCCACCCCGGCATGGGTGAGACCAGCGCGGCGGCGCTCAAGATCGTGGCATTGGCCACCAGGCGGCTGGCCCGGGCCGAACTGTCCGAAGCGCCAGTGCTGGCGAGCTGGCAGACCCTGATCGATTACCTGACGATCGACATGGCGCACCTGACGCATGAGCGGGTGCGGGTGCTCTATCTCGATACCCGCAACCGCCTGATCCTCGATCACCTGGAGAGCGAGGGCGCGCTCGATGAGGCGGCAATCCACCCTCGCAACGTGGTCAAACGCGCGCTCGATGTCGGGGCGGCAGCGCTGATCCTGGTCCACAACCACCCGTCCGGCTCACCCGAGCCGAGCCGCGCAGATATCCAAATCACCAATCGCATCGCCGAAGCCGGGCGGCTACTTGGGATCGTGGTTCATGACCATGTGATCGTCGGCCGCCACGGCCATACCAGTCTGCGCGCCAAGGGACTTGTCTGAAGCGATGAGTGAAACTGCTGCCCCAACCCAGTCCTTGGCAATGCTCAAAGGCATCAAGGTTGTCGACCTGACCACCGTGGTCTTCGGACCCTATTGCACCCAGATCCTGGCCGATCTGGGGGCCGAGGTGATCAAGGTGGAAACCCCCGGCGGCGACGTGCTGCGCTGGGCCGCCAAGAGCGCCAAGACCAAGGGCATGGCGCCGATCTTCTTCGGTTTCAACCACGGCAAGCGCTCGATCGCACTCGATCTCAAGCAGCCAGACGACAACGCCGTGGTGAAAGCCTTGCTGGCCGAGGCCGACGTGTTTGTCGCCAATGTCCGCGGCAAGGCGCTGGAGCGGCTGGGACTCGACTATGAGGCGGTCAAGGCGATCCGACCGGACATCGTCTATATCCATTGCGTCGGCTTCGGGCAGGACGGCCCCTATGCCGATCTCCAAGCCTATGACGATGTGATTCAGGCCGCTGGCGGGGTCGCCAGCCTGCTGCCGCTGGTCGATGGCAACCCGGCCCCGCGCTTCATCCCCTCGCTGATCGCTGACAAGGTTTCGGGCCTCCACGCCGCCTATGCCACCATGGCCGCGCTGTTCCACCGCCAGCGGACCGGCGAAGGCCAGAAAGTCGAAGTGCCGATGCTCGAATCCTTCGCCAGCTTCATGATGAACGAGCACCTCGGCGGCCTGACCTTCGATCCGCCGGTTGGGCCGGCCGGCTATGCCCGCCAGCTCGATCCCGAGCGCCAGCCATTCCGCTCGGCTGACGGGCACATCGTGATCGTTGCCTATACCTACGAATCGTGGGACCGGATCTTCGAGCTGCTGGGTGATCCGGACTACATCAAGGACCCCCGTTTCGAAGGCCCGGCCAACCGCGCTGCTGCCATGCCCGAGCTTTACCGGCGCATGGCCGAACTGACCCCGCAGTTCACCACCGCTTACCTGCTCGAGCGCTGCCACGCGGAACAGATCCCGGCCCAGCCGGTCAACGACATTGCCGCCGTGCTGGCCGATGAGCACCTCAATGCCGTCGGCCTGTTCAGCAAGCGCGAACATCCGACCGAGGGCACTTATCACGAGATCGGCCAGCCGGTCCGCTTCGGCGCCATGCCACAGGGCGAACGCCGCGCACCGCCCCAGCTTGATCAGGATGGGCCTGACATTCGCGCAAGCCTCGCCCGCAAAGCCGACTGACCATGTGCGTCGCCGCGCTCGCCTGGGCCGCGCATCCGCGCTGGCGACTGGTAGTCGCGGCCAACCGGGATGAATTCCACAGCCGCCCGACTGCGGCGCTGGCGCGCTGGGACAATGGCGTGATTGCCGGGCGCGATCTGGAAGCTGGCGGCACTTGGCTCGGCGTGAACAACAAGGGCCGCTTTGCCCTGGTCACCAATTTCCGCTTGCCGGGTTATCCCAAACCCGGCCTCGCCTCGCGCGGTGGGCTGGTGGTGGACTGGCTGCTCGGCCAACCCGATCCAGACGGTGCGGCCATGAACCCGTTCCACCTGCTGCGGGTTGGTCCGGACGGCGCGAGCCACGTCACGAACCGGCCCGCACCCGTCACAAGCTCGCTGGAGCGGGGGCTACATGGCGTTTCAAACGGACAGTTCGACCAACCTTGGCTCAAGACCCAGCGGCTGACAGATGCATTGGGACAATGGCTTGAGGCAGATACCGCCAACCCGGACGCCCTCTTCGCCGCCCTCGCCGATGAAACGCCGCTTCCGCCCGAAGCCGACAGCGAGGGACCAGACACGCCGTTCAGCCCGGTATTCATCCGCAACCCGGCTTACGGCACCCGCTGCTCGACGGTGGTGCTGGTCGACGCGGACGGACGCGGCACAATCATCGAACGCTGTTTCAGCCCGGATGGCCAAACGACCGGGGAAACAGCGCTGGCTTTCACCTGGCCTTAGGCGAAGTGCAGGCGGCGGTACTTGCCGCGGAAGTAGAGCAAGGGATCGCGGCGGGGTTCAAACTGAGCGCGGACGACTTCGCCGACCAGGATGAAGTGATCACCGCCATCGTGGATTGCGTGGCGCTTGCACTCGAACGCACCGAGCGCGCCGTCGATCAGCGGCATGCCGGTTTCCCCTTCGGTCCAGGCTGTCGCGGCGAAGCGGTCCTCGCCTTTGCCGGCAAAGCGGTTGGAGGTTGCCTGCTGGCTGACCTGCAGCATGTTGACCGCAAAGTGCTCTGCCTCGCGCAGCACCGGCGCCGAGCCGGCCGTATTGGCCACACAGACCAGCAGCAACGGCGGATCGAGCGAGAGCGAGGTAAAGCTGTTGGCAGTCAGGCCAATCGGCGTGCCATCCGCGTCACGCGAGGTGATGATGGTAATGCCCGTGGCAAAGCAGCCCATCGCATCGCGCAGGGTGCGGGCATCAGTGCCGGCGCGAAATTCGTTCGCAGCGCGGGGTTGCTTTCGCTCGAGGAAGTCGAGCAGGTGCGCCAAGAACGCTTCGATCCGGTCGGTCACGACCAGCAGGTCGGCATCGGCCACTTCGACGCTCTCGGCATTGGGCAGCGCCGCATCGAAGGCCGCGCTGGCGGGCGAACGCTCCATCCACGGCAGGCCGCCGCGCACCACCAGCGTCGGAAGATTGAGCCGGGGCGCAGCTTCGGCCAGGCGGGCTTCGATGTCGTTCAGGTCGATCTGGCCGAGCACCCGTTCGTCCCACAGCTTCTGGTCATGGCCGCGCAGGGCCGCCAGCCGCTCGGCGATCGCTGCGGCAATGCCGGGATCGTGGCGGGCGGGCATATCGACCAGCACTAGCCCGGCAGCCAGGTTGGCAGCATCGGTCGCCAGCGCCACGGTCGCGATCCAGCCGCCTAGGGTGGAGGACACCACCACCGGCCGGGTGCCAAGCTGGGCCAGCACGGCGCGCAGGTCCTCGATATGGGCTTCCAGATCATAGCGGCCACTCTCAGGCCACTCACTACCGCCATGACCGCGCAGATCGAGCGAGACGACGCGCCGCCCGGCCTGAACGAGGGCTTCGGCCACGGTGGTCCATTCGCTGCGGGTCTGGCCGGCACCATGCACCAGCAGGATGGTCGGGTCGTTCTCGTCGCCGATCGCTTCGGCCTCAAGCCGGACGCCGCCGAAGCCCTTGAAGGTCATGATGGTCATTGCGGGTCTCCGGTTGAGGTCCTGCGCTGCCAGCGGGCTGCGCGTTTTTCGGCAAAGGCGCGCGGGCCTTCGCGGGCGTCGTCGCTGCTGCGCCAGGCAGCGAAGGCGGGGTAGTCATTCTGCGCGGCCATGGCCGCGGCAAGGCTTGGCTCATCCAGGCCGCGCAGCACGGTTTCCTTGGAAGCCCGGACCGACATCGGCGAGCACTTCAGGATTTCCGCGCACCAGCGCCGCGTGGCGTCCAGCAGTTCTGCATCGGGCACGACCTCGTTGACGAAGCCGAGCCGGAGTCCTTCCGCCGCCGAAACGCGCTTGCCGGTCAGGATCATGCCCATCGCCGGCTTCATCCCGATCTGGCGCGCCAGCCGGTGCAGCCCCCCGCCCAGCGCAACCGCCCCCACCAACGGCTCGGGCAAGGCAAAGCTGGCGCTCTCGGCAGCAATGATCAGATCGCAGGCCAGGGCAACCTCGAACCCGCCACCCATCGCCACGCCATTGACCGCGGCGATGAACGGCTTGGGGCAATCGAACCGCTCGATCAGCCCGGCATAGCCGTGGGCCGGGTAGGAGCGGTGCCCGCCAGCGGCGACGGCCTTGAGGTCGGACCCGGCGCAGAATCCCCGTCCCTCGCCCGTGATCACGCAGATCTCCTGATCCGGATCGGCGGCAAAAGCGTTGAAGGCCGCTTGCAGCTCGTCATGCATGGCGGGGGTGATCGCGTTGAGCGAGGCCGGGCGCGCCAGGGTGACCGTGGTCACGCCGCCTGCCGTGTCGATCCGGATGTTCTCCATGTCCGCTCCGATGCAGTGCCGAATGACCTGGGGCAAGCCCGCACAAGGGTCCAACCTGTCAATTATCTCTGTCCAGCGGTGGACATATGCCCGCAATTATCGACAAGGGCAATCGCCTGCGGCTATCGCCCTTGCAAACAAAGGAGCTTACCGCATGACCACCGTCCCCCAGTTCGATCTGACCGGCCGCGTGGCGCTGGTGACCGGCGCATCCTCGGGCTTCGGCGCGCATTTCTCGCGCCTGCTCGCCGCAGCTGGGGCGGCCGTGGTGATGGGCGCGCGCCGGGCTGACCGGCTGGCAGCGCTGGAGGCAGAGATCAAGGCCGCGGGCGGCAAGGCCCTGGCCGTCTCGCTCGACGTGGCGGACGAGGCCGCGACGATTGCGGCCTATGACGCCGCCGAAGCGGCCTTCGGCACGGTCGATACAATCGTCGCCAATGCCGGGATCGCCGACGATCAGATCGCGCTCAAGGTCGAGATGGACGCATTCGACCAGGTCGTTGCCACCAACCTGCGCGGGCCGTTCCTGACCGTGCGCGAAGGTGCCAAGCGGCTGATCGCGGCGGGTAGCGCGGAAAAGGAGCACGGCCGCGTCGTGATCATCGGCTCGATCACCTCGAAGAAGGCCTTCCCAGGCTCCACGCCATACTCGGCGACCAAGGCCGGGGTAACCCAGATGGGCAAGCTGATGGCGCGCGAATGGGCGCGCAAGGGGATCAACGTCAACGTGATCGAACCCGGCTATTTCCCGACCGAGATCACCGGGGACCTGATGGAAAGCGAGATGGGCGGGCTGCTCTTAAAGAGTTTCGTGCGCCGCCGCTGGTGCGAGATTCCGGCGATGGACGTGCCGCTGCTCTACCTGTGCTCGGACCACTCGCGCTACGTCACCGGCAGCACGATCACGGTTGACGACGGGCAGTTGCTCTAGATCTTGGCCAGCGCTGCGAAGACCGGCTCCACCCATTCCTGCCGGCAGATCAGCAAGTCTGGCAGGTAGGGATTGGCCTGATTATAGACCAGCGGACTGCCATCGAGTCGCGAGACGTGGAGGCCATGCGCTTGGGCCACTGCGGCGGGTGCGCAGTTGTCCCACTCGTACTGTCCGCCGTCGTGAAGATAGATTTCGGCCTGGCCCAAGACCACGGCCATTGCTTTTGCCCCCGCGCTGCCCATCGGCACTAGGTCGGCGCCAAGCAGCTCGGCGACAGCCAAAGCCTCGCGCGGGGGGCGGGTGCGGCTGACCAGCATGCGGGGCGGGTCCTGCAACGGCGGTAGCGGCTGCGGCGCGCCGCTGGACAGGGTCACGCCCTGCCCCGGCAGCGCCACCGCGCCGACCGTCGCCACGCCATCGATCGCCAGCGCGACATGGACCGCCCAGTCGCTGCGGTTCTCGCCATACTCGCGTGTGCCGTCGAGCGGATCGACGATCCAGACGCGCGACTTGGCGAGGCGTTCCGGATTGTCCTTTTCCTCTTCTGACAGCAGGCCATCGTCCGGTCGCTCGCGGCGGAGCGCCTCAACCAGCAGGCTATTGGCCAGCCGGTCGCCCTCGGCTCCGATCTTCAGGCCCAGCTCGGCCCGGTCGAGCCGCAGCAGCAGTTGACCCGCCTGGGCGGCAAGCAGGGTGGCAAGTTCGGCGTCGGTCATTTGAGCGGCAGGATCGCGCGGATGATCGCATCCGCCGCCTCTTCGACGGTCATCTCCACCGTGTTCACGCGGATCTCCGGATGCTCGGGCGGTTCATAGGGGCTGTCGACCCCGGTAAAGTTCTTCAGCGCGCCGCTGCGGGCCTTCTTGTAGAGCCCCTTCACGTCGCGCGCCTCCGCCACTTCCAGCGGCGTATCGACGAAGATCTCGATGAATTCACCCTCGGGCAGCATGGCGCGGACCATATCTCGCTCGGCCCGGAACGGGCTGATGAAAGCGGTCAGCACGATCAGGCCGGCATCGGCCATCAATTTAGCCACTTCACCCACCCGGCGGATATTCTCGATCCGGTCCGCCTCGGTGAAGCCCAGGTCTTTGTTCAGCCCATGGCGGACATTGTCGCCATCCAGCAGGAAGGTATGGCGGTTCATCAGGCCAAGGCGCTTTTCGACCGCGTTGGCGATGGTCGATTTGCCCGAACCCGACAGGCCGGTGAACCACAGCACGCGCGGCTTCTGGTTCTTGAGCGCGGCGTGATCCTCACGCGTGATGTCGGTCGGCTGCCAGTGCACGTTTTGCGCGCGGCGCAGGCTGAAATTCAGCATGCCGGCGGCAACCGTTCGATTGGTCAGCTTGTCGATCAGGATGAAACCGCCCAGCGTTTTGCTCTGAGCATAGGGCTCGAACACGATCGGCTTGTCGGTCGCCACCTCCGCCACGCCGATAGCGTTCAGTTCCAGCGTCTTGGCCGCAAGGTGCTCCAAGGTATTGACGTTGATCGCATACTTGGGCTGCTGAACCGTGGCGGACACACTCTGCGTCCCCAATTTCAGCCAGTAACCACGGCCCGGTATCAAGGCCTGGTCATCCATCCAGACCAGCGTCGCCTCGAACTGGTCGGCCACTTCGGGTGGGGCATCGGCCGCCGCGATCACATCGCCGCGCGAACAGTCGATCTCGTCGGCAAAGGTCAGGGTGACGGATTCGCCCGCTACCGCCTGATCCAGATCGCCGCCCAGCGTCACCACCCGGCTGACTGTTGTCGTCCGGCCCGAGGGCAGCACCCGCACCGCATCGCCCGGTCGCACGGTGCCGCTGGCGATCTGTCCGGCAAAGCCCCGGAAATCGAGGTTCGGGCGATTGACCCACTGCACCGGCAGCCGCAGCGGAGCGGCCTGCTCGGCCGCACGATCGAGCGAGACCGTCTCCAGCTGGTCGATCAGCACGGGCCCGTTGAACCACGGCGTATTGTCCGACAGGGCCGTGATGTTGTCGCCCCGGAAGCCCGAAATCGGGATCGCGGCGAAGTGGTCGATCCCGATCGAGGCCGCGAAGCGCTGGTAATCAGCGACGATCTCATCGAACCGGTCCTGGCTGTAGTCCACCAGGTCCATCTTGTTCACCGCCAGCACAAAGTGGCGAATGCCGAGCAGCTGGCACAGGTACGAGTGCCGCCGGGTCTGGACCAGCACGCCCTTGCGCGCATCGATCAGGATCACCGCCAGATCGGCCGTGCTCGCGCCGGTGACCATGTTGCGGGTGTACTGTTCGTGCCCCGGGCAATCGGCGACGATGAACTTGCGCTTTTCTGTGGTGAAGAACCGGTAGGCGACATCAATCGTGATGCCCTGCTCGCGCTCGGCGGCCAGGCCATCGACCAGCAGGGCGAAGTCGATATCCTGCCCTTGCGTGCCGACCCGCTTCGAGTCCGCCTCCAGCGCCGAAAGCTGATCGTCGAAGATCATCTTGCTGTCGTAAAGCAGCCGCCCGATCAGCGTGGACTTGCCATCATCGACCGAGCCGCAGGTGATGAAGCGCAGCAGGTCCTTGTCGCGGTGACCGGCCAGATAGGCTTCGATATCTTCGGCAATCGCGGCTTCGGGGGTGTAGGCGGGACGGGTCATCAGAAGTATCCCTCCTGCTTCTTCTTCTCCATCGAGGCGTCACCGCCGTCCTTGTCGATCACCCGGCCCTGGCGTTCGGAGGTGGTGGTCAGCAGCGTTTCGCGGATCACATCGGTCAGCGTCGCCGCCCCGCTCTCCACTGCGCCGGTCAGCGGGAAGCAGCCAAGGGTGCGGAAGCGGATCGAACGGTCAGTGGTTTCCAGCTTGCGGCCCAGCACTCGCTCCAGCCGCTCAAGGTCATCGGCCATGAACAGCTGCCCGTCCCATTCATAGGTCGGGCGCGGCGCGGCGAAATAGAGCGGGACGATCTCGATCCCCTCCTGCTGGATGTATTGCCAGATATCGAGCTCGGTCCAGTTGGAGATCGGGAAGACCCGGATGGACTCGCCCCTCCCATTGCTGCCGGCGTGCTTGCGGGCGTTGTAAAGGTTCCACAGTTCGGGCCGCTGGTTCTTGGGGTCCCAGCCGTGGCTGGCGGTGCGGAACGAGAAGATCCGCTCCTTCGCCCGGCTCTTTTCCTCATCCCGGCGCGCCCCGCCAAAGGCCGCATCGAAACCGTAGTGGTCCAGCGCCTGCTTCAGCCCTTCGGTCTTCCACATGTCGGTATGAAGCGGGCCGTGATCGAACGGGTTGATCCCGCGCTCCTTGGCATCCGGGTTCTGCCAGACCAGCAGCTCCATCCCCGCCTCGTCCGCCGCCTTCTGGCGCAGGCCATACATGTCGCGGAACTTCCAGGTGGTATCGACATGGAGCAGCGGGAACGGCGGCGGGGCGGGATAGAAGGCCTTCTTCGCGAGATGGAGCATCACCGCGGAGTCCTTGCCGATCGAATAGAGCATCACCGGCCGCTCGGCCTCGGCCACCACTTCGCGCATGATGTGGATCGCCTCGGCTTCCAGCCGATCGAGGTGAGTCAGGGACTTGGTCATGCCGGTTCCCCTGTCAGAGCGCCCTGGCCGTAGCAACGAAGTTCATCTTTGCCCCCGGCTATCCGCATTTGCCAGCCCGGTTGCATGGCGCTCCACAACCGGGCAGTCTTTCGGATCAAGGGGAGAGAAGCCAGATGATGGATCCGCTGTTCGATTTCACCGGCAAGGTCGTGCTCGTAACCGGGGGCAGCCGGGGCCTGGGCTATCACATGGTCAAGGCGTTTGCAGAGCGCGGCGCGGACGTGATCATTGCCAGCCGCAAGCTGGAGAATTGCGAAAAGGTGGCCGAGGAATGCCGCGCGCTGGGGCGGCGGGCGATGGCCTTCGCCATGCACGCCGGACGCTGGGCCGATTGCGATGCCTTGGTCGAGGCGGTCTATGCCGAGTTCAGGCGGATCGACGTGCTGGTCAACAATGCCGGGATGTCACCCGCCTGCCCCAGCCATGAAATGTCCGAAAGCCTGTTCGATTCGGTGCTCAACCTCAACTTCAAGGGTCCCTTCCGCCTCGCCAGCCAGGTCGCGCACCGGATGAACCAGAGCCAAGGTGGCTGCATCATCAACATCAGCTCGATCGCCTCGCTCCAGCCCGCACCGCAAGTGGTGCCTTATGGCGGCGCTAAGGCGGCACTCAATCAGATGTCCGTCTCTCTGGCCCGCGAATATGCCCCCAAGGTGCGCGTCAACACGATCGCCCCCGGCCCCTTTCTGACCGACATTGCCGAAGCATGGGTCGCCGAAAAGCGGGAGAAGCAGCCCGTTGCCATGGGCCGTCCAGGCTATCCCGAAGAGATCGTCACCGCCGCGCTGATGTTGGCCAGCCCGCACAGTTCCTACACCACCGCCGCGCTGGTCCGCGTCGACGGGGGGCAGTGAAATCATGACCGAAGCCGCACTGCCCAAGCACCACACAGCCACCCAGAGCGAGCGTAAAGTCATCCTCGCCTCCTCGCTTGGCACCGTGTTCGAATGGTACGATTTCTACCTCTACGGCCTGCTGGCGACCGTGATCTCGGCCCAGTTCTTCTCTGGGGTGAACGAGACCACCGGGTTCATCTTCGCCCTCGCCGCCTTTGCTGCCGGCTTTGCCGTCCGCCCCTTCGGCGCCCTGGTGTTCGGACGGATTGGCGACTTGGTCGGGCGCAAGAACACCTTTCTGGTGACCATGGGGCTGATGGGGCTTTCAACCTTCGTGGTTGGCCTGCTCCCCTCCTATGCCACAATCGGCGTTGCCGCGCCGGTCCTGCTGATCCTGATGCGGCTGATCCAGGGACTGGCACTGGGCGGGGAATATGGCGGCGCAGCGACTTACGTGGCGGAGCATGCCCCCAACGAAAAGCGCGGGCTCTATACCAGTTTCATCCAGACCACGGCCACCCTGGGTCTGTTTGCCGCGCTGCTGGTAGTGATCGGCACCCGCATGCTGGTGGGTGAGGAAGCCTTCAAGGACTGGGGCTGGCGCGTACCGTTCCTGGTCTCGATCCTGCTGCTGGCGGTGTCGATGTGGATCCGGATGCAGCTGGCGGAAAGCCCGGTTTTCCAGAAGATGAAGGACGAAGGCACAACGTCCAAGGCGCCGCTGACCGAGGCCTTCGGGGAGTGGAAGAACGGCAAATGGGTGCTGATCGCGCTGCTGGGGGCCGTCGCCGGCCAGGCCGTGGTCTGGTACACCGGGCAGTTCTACGCGCTGTTCTTCCTCGAGAAGACGCTGATGGTCGACGGTGCGACCACCAACATCCTGATCGCTGTCGCGCTCGCTATCGGCACGCCATTCTTCATTTTCTTCGGCTGGCTGTCAGACAGGATCGGGCGCAAGCCGATCATCCTGGTCGGCTGCGCCCTGGCTGCGCTGACCTATTTTCCGGCCTTCAAACTGCTGACCGAAGCGGCCAATCCGGCCCTCGCCCAGGCCCAGGCCAGCGCACCCGTCAGCGTCGTCACCAATGACAGCGATTGCTCGGTCCAATTCGACCCGGTCGGCCGCAACAAGTTTGACAGCAAGAGCTGCGACATCGCCAAGGCTTTCTTGGCCAAGGGCGGGGTCAGCTATAGCAAGATCGATGCACCGATCGGCACGATCGCCCAGATCAAGGTGGGCGAGCAGACCTTCACTGCGCCCGATCCCAATGCAGTGACTGGCGCTGACCGCAAGGCGGCGATCGCGGCCTTCCAGAAAGAGGTCAAGGCCGCCCTCACCACCGCGGGGTATCCGGCCAAGGCCAACACGGACCAGATCGACAAGCCCATGGTGGTCGCGATTCTGACTTTCCTCGTGCTGCTGGTGACCATGGTCTACGGCCCGATCGCGGCGCTGCTGGTGGAGCTGTTCCCCAGCCGGATCCGCTATACCTCGATGTCCCTGCCTTATCACATCGGCAACGGCTGGTTCGGCGGCTTTCTGCCGACCACGGCCTTCGCAATGGTGGCAGCGACGGGCGATATCTACTACGGGCTGTGGTACCCGATCGTGGTAGCCGCAGCGACTGTTGTCATCGGCCTGATCTTCCTGCCGGAAACCTTCCGGCGCAATATCGACCAGTAAGTCGGCCTGTGCCGGAGCCCTAGGACAACCCGCGAATGCGCCTGCGCCAGATCACAGATTCGATCGTCCAGAAGTTCAACGAGGGGCTGCGATTCCTGTTTGTCGATCTGCTGAAGTCCAGGGCCTTCGTCGACTTCTACCTGCACGAATACCGGTCATACGAGGATTACCGAAAGGTGCAGATCTATCACAACTACCGCAAGCTTGGGCGAACCTGGGCCGATGCGGGGACGATGGACCTGCTCGCCAGCTCCTTGCGCGACATGCTTGGCGCCGAGCTGATCCGCGGGATTTGCCACGGCACCCGCAACGGGTTTGAGCAGAACCACCTGAACGATCGACACGCCGGGTTTGAAGTGATTGGCACAGACATTTCCCCCAGCGCGCGGGACTTCCCCAACTCGTTCGAATGGGACTTCCACGATGTGAAGCCGGACTGGCAGGGCAAGTTTGACTTTGTCTATTCGAACTCGCTCGACCAGTCGTGGCAGCCGAAAGTGGCGCTCGAGGCCTGGCTCGACCAGGTCCGCCCGGGCGGGGTGGTCGTGATCGAATACAGCGATGAGCAGAGCCCGCTCGCCGCTGGCGAAATGGACCCGTTCGGCGTGCGTCCGGTTGCCGTGCCTTATGTCCTGGCTGACTGGTTCGGCCACGATGTCTCGGTCTCGTTCCGCCAGGGTTACAAGCCCAATATCAAGAAGCCCAACTGGCTGTTCTTTATCCGCCGCAACGGACCAGTGCAGCTACAAGCAACTCCGGTGCACCCTTAAGGGAAAACCCTTGTTGCGCATGGGGGCGGCGTATAGTCTGCCGCCATGACATCAGGCCAGGCAACCGGGGCGGGGGGCAAACCGACTACCGTTTTCGTAAGCTACTCGCGCGCCGACCAGAAGCGTGCGCTGCCGGTGATCGAGCTGCTGGAACGGGCTGGGTTTGCGGTCTGGTGGGATGGCCTGATCGAGGGCGGTGAACGCTTTTCACGGACCACTGCCAGCGCGCTGGACAACGCCCGCGCAGTCGTGGTGTTGTGGTCGCAGACTTCGGCGGACTCGCATTGGGTTCACGACGAGGCGACCAGCGGCCGTGACCGGGGCGTGCTGGTGCCGCTATCGCTTGACGGGACCGAGCCGCCGCTGGGCTTTCGCCAGTTCCAGTTCATCGACATATCTAAGGGCCGGCTGCGGGCCGAGGCCGACCGGATCGTGCGCGCCGTTGCCGCGCTGCACGATGCCCCACCTGTGCCGCAACCAGCCGAGCCCGCCCGGATTGATCGCCGAATGGTTCTGGCCGGCGGCACCGGGCTGGTCCTCGCCGGTCTGGGTGGCGCCTGGTGGAGCGGACTGATCGGCGGAGCTAAGGCCGAAGCCAACAGCGTTGCGGTGCTGCCCTTCACCAACATGAGCGGCGATCCGGAGCAGGCCTATTTCTCCGACGGTCTGGCGGCTGAAGTGCGCGCCGAACTGGCCCGCAATTCGCTGCTGCAGGTCGCTGCACAAGCCTCGTCCAACCAGTTCCGCGAACGAACCGATGATGCCAAGACCATGTCGCGCAAGCTGGGCGTGGCCTATCTGCTCGATGGCAATGTGCGCAAATCGGCGGATTCGGTTCGCATCGCCGCCGAGCTGATCGATGGCCGCACTGGCTTCAGCCAGTGGAGCCAGAGCTTTGAGCGCCCGCTCATCAATGTGTTCGCCGTGCAGGACGAGATTGCCGAAGCCGTCACGGCCGCGCTCACTGCGCGCGTTGCCGATCCGGGCAAGCGCACCTCGGTGGAAACCGGCGGGACCAAGGATGTTGCCGCCTATGACGCCTTCCTGCGCGGCAAGGACCTGTTCGATCAGGCCGCCAACGAAGCCAGCGACCGCGGCGCGCTGGCACGGTTCGAGGAAGCGATTGCGCTCGATCCCAAATATGGCGCCGCCCATGCCGCCCGCGCTCTGGCCCTGGCGGTGATCGCCAACCAGTATGTGCCAGTCGAGCAGCGACCGGCCATGTTCAAGGACGCGACTGCAACGGCCCGCCACGGCACCGAACTCGCCCCGAAGCTGGCCCAGGCATTTTCCGCGCTCGGCTTTGTGCTGCACAACGGCCTGCTCGACTGGAAGGCCGCCCGCGCGCCCTATGATCGCTCGTTCGAACTGGGTGCCGGCGATGCCGACGTGCTGACGCGCTATGCCCTGTTTTGCGCCCGGACCGGCCGGTTCAACGAGGCCACCAGTGCCATGGACCGGGCGATCATGCTTGATCGGCTCAATCCCCGGACATACCGCCAGCAAGGTCAGGTCGCCTTCGCCGCGCGCCGCTATACCGACGCGATCCCGCCAATCGACCGGGCGCTGGAGCTCAATCCCAAGATGGGCACGGCGAATTCGGTCAAGGGCTCGTGCCTGCTATTCCTCAATCGACTGGACGAGGCACGGATCGCCTTCGAGCGTGAACCTTCGCTGGTGGTCGGCCTGCCCGGACAGGCCGTGGTTGCAATCCGCCAGAACCGCTTGGCCGAGGCGGAGCGGCTGTTTGCTCAGCTGGTGAGCGAGTTCGGCGATATCGGGCTATACCAGCAGGCGCAGGTTCTGGCGCAGTGGAACAAGCCAGCCGAAGCCCTGGCGACGCTGGAGCGGGCCCGGGCCCAAAGCGATGCCGGACTGATCTTCATCCGCAACGACCCATTCCTCGATCCGCTGCGCCAGGCGCCGGAATTTTTGCGATTGCTTAAGACGCTGGGCTATGCGTAGTTTCGCGCACTGCAACCGAGGGGACAGTACTATGCGCAAAGTTACAATCGCGGCGGCCATGGCTCTGCTTGGCCTGACCGCCTGCCAGAAGGCCGAAGCACCCGCCGCCGAAGCGCCGACCGAAGCCGCCGCGACCGACGCTGCCACCGGAACGGTTGCCGATGATGCTGCCGCCACCGAGACCGATGAAGCCAAGGCTGGCGATGGTGCCGATCGTGCCGCCGACAAGGCGAGCACCGATCGCAGCGGGGAGGACGACCGGGCCAGTACCGACCGTAGCGGAGACGACCGCGCGAGCACCGATCGCTAATCCTATTTGACGCGCGCCACCTTGCCGGGTGGCGCGCCGTCCATTGCCCGCTTGATCCACTTCTGGATCGCAGGCTCGGTGACATTGGCGTAAATCCCGGGGCGGCCCTTGATGCCGCAGCCCGATCCCCACGATACCAGCCCAACCAGCACCTGTTCGCGCCCCTGGGCCCGGGTCATCGGTCCGCCGCTATCGCCAGTGCAGCTATCCTTGCTCTCATTCGCCCCGGCCCCGGCGCAGATTACTCCGGCACCCAGACCGCCGCGACTGGCCGCGCTGTTGACCTTTTCCCGGCATTCGGCCTGCGGCTTCACTTGCAGGCCCACTTCCAACAGTTCCGGCGAGGCGCGCAGCGGCCGCCGGGTCAGATCTCGCGTATCCCCGTCCTCGTGCGCTCCGGTAATGCCCCAGCCGGTCACAATCACCTTGTCCTGCAAGGCCAAAGGACGGTCGCCAGGCTTGGAGCCAAGCAGGCGGATCGGCTTCGCCCGCGCCGCAATCGCGGCATTGGTCCTGCCAGGGATCGGTTCGATCCGGATCAGCGCGACATCGTTCTTCTTGTTGCCCTTGCGGCTGTAGCTGCCGAAAATCGCAACCCGTTCGATCCGCATCGGGGTGGCAAAGCGCAGGTCCTGTGCGCCTAAATTGACCGCCCGCTCACCCAAGCCCCGCAGGCTGTCATCCTTGCTGACAAAGCAATGCGCCGCGGTCAGCACCCAGCCATCCGCAATCAGTGCGCCGCCGCAGTGGTGCTGGGTCTCCCAGGACTGCCGCTTGATCCCCATCGCTCGATCTTCCGCCAATTCGGTCGCCGTGACTGAATTGGTGGTGGTGATCTCGATCTGCCAAGGCACGGTACCTGGCGGTGCGATCTCCCCGCCGACAATCCGGCCCCCATCGTCACTTTCCGCTTCAGCTTCAACTGGCGCAGGGGCTGGCACTGGCACTGGCGGCGGAGTTTCCTGAGCAACGGCCGGCCAGGTCAGGCCAAGCACAAAGGCGGGGAACAAACGCTTCATTTCACCTCCGCAAAGGAAAGGATTGCTGCCCAGTCTCTTACCCAGACCAGGGCCGCATCGCGCGAGCGGGCGGCATCGGTGCAGGCCTGACGGCTGAGGCGGGTCAAACAGATTTCGCGGTCAACCGTCGCAAGGCCGGTCTGCTCCAGCGCCTGGGCCGGGATCTGGGCATCGGTCGCCAGCGTCAGGAAGCGATAGGAGCCCGGCGTATTGGGCTTGATGTTTTGTCCCTCCGGCACCTCCAGGTATGCTCCCGGCGTGATCGCCTGATTCACTGCGCCGTTTGGCGGGAGCAGCAGCGATACTTCAAACGTCGGGTCGATCCCCAGAACATAGAGATAGCGATCACCCGCGGCCGCATTTTTCGCAGTGATGAGCGCCGGTTGGTTCAGCGCCAGCAACCGACCGCTCGCTGGCGTCGACGGACAAACCGTCGCGTCGGAATCCGGTTGCGTAGTCTGGATGCAGAATTCGGGCAGGCCCGGGCGCGGCGGGCGGGCCAGCGCCACCAGGGCGTTGACTCGCGCGATCTTGCCCAGCGCCCGGTCGAGCAAAAAGGCGAAGGCCGGATCGGATGGACCCGGCAAGCGTGCGAGCGGCACGCCCTTGGGCGAAAGCAGTTGCGTCACCTCCGGCCCAGGCACGATCACGACCTGGGGCCGTGGGGCGATCCGGGCGTGGGCGATCCCGGCCAGAACCGCGTCCAGCGCCGGGTCGCTCCCGCGAACGGCGATCGGCACCACGGAATCAAATCGGTGGACCAGTTCACGCGCCACGAGCCGCCCAGGCAGCTCGGCTGGGCCATCAAGTTGCAGCTTGGTCTGCCCGGGCCCAACCGCGATCGCCGTGCCTGTTGCCAGCGGCCGGGTGGTGCCTGGCAGGGCCGCGCTGACACTGGGATAGAGCACAAAGGTAGAGCCCACGGTGATCCCGGTCAGGCTGCCGCCAATGATGCTCACACCATCGCGGCCGCGTACCACGTCGAAAATCGGCACCCGCACTTCGTCGCCGCCCAGGGTCGCCCGAAGTGCGCCCTCGGCATGGGGGGTCTGGCGAGTCTGGCCAGCCGCCAGCATGGTCTCGCGGGCGGTGAAGGCCAGATCGGCAAAGCTTGCACCCGGCTGCGCTAACAGCGCCTTGGCCAGCGCGGCAGTGAACACGCCGCCTCGGACGCCGACGCCGCCGGTCTCAAAGGCCTCCTGACCATCCTGAGCGGCGGCGAGATGGACACGGTAGGCACCCAGCGCGCCGGTGCTGACCGGCGGCTCGACTGGTTCCACCCGCGCCACCACCAGCGGCGGCGCGGTGCGTGCCTCGGATTCCAGGTTGCGGGTCGCCGTGCCGGAATTGCAGGAATCGAAGATCGTCACCACCCGCACCCCGGCAGCGGTAGCGCGGTCGATGATCGGGCGGATCTCGCGGTCAAGGATGTCGGCCGGGGCCTCAGCCCCTGGTTCGCGCGCATCGGTGGCCATGATGGTCGAGTTGAACCCGCTGGCCTGCTCGGACCCGAGCGCCTCGGTAAAGCGCGAGCCGTGGCCGGCAAAGTAGAAGATCACCGTATCGCCCGGCCGCGAAGCGTCGATCTGGCGGTTCCACGCGTTCAGGATCGCCGCCTTGGTGGCGCAATAGTCGGTCAGAGTGATCGAGACCTGATTGGCCGTTTCGCATTGCCCCGCCTGTTCGCGATCCAGATCGAGCGCATAGGCCCGGCGCAGCGCGTTCTTGATCGTGCCGACATCGCGCACGGCACCGCTGAGGTCGCGGAACCTGGCATCGGGCGTTTCGGGATTGGCGCGCGAGAACTTGTATTTGTCGATTCCGACAAAGACCGCGCGGATTTCGGCGTGGACGGGCGTCGCGACAGCCGCGAGCAGTGCCGCCAGTATGATGCGCTTCATCGCGTCCCCCGCAGCACGACCGGACTGGCCGCGTTGGTGAAATCGAACAGCGCCGGCTCCTGCACGGCAGCCTTCGCTGCAGCCGCAGTCGGGCTCTGGGTGATGGTAAAGCCGCGGGCCGTGCCGGCGCCCTTGGCCAGCCGGGGCAGCTCTTGCACCGCATAGCGTAGCCATTCATCCAGCGTGATGCGCCGATCGGCGTTGAGGTCGGCCGGGCCGCCCTGCGGCGTCAGGCCCTTGCCCAATGCGGCGGTCAGCAGGCCCTGCGAAAGGTTGGCGCTTTCCAGTGCAACGTCATTGGCCTGGGTCGCAGCGAGGATGCGGATACCCTTGTCAAAGGCCAGTTGCCCCAGCCCCGGGTCACCCATCGGACCAGCTTTGAAGCTGCCGGAATCGACGCTGGCGCCTGAATGGCAGGCATCGATGATGAATGCGATCTCTCCCGCCTTGATCGCACGCAGCCACATGGTCAGATCGGCCGCGGAAAACAGGCTTTCGGTGTCGGGCAGCGGATCGCCGACCGGCCACTTGCCGTCTTCGGGCACCAGATAGAAATTGCCGCGCTGGTCAGCCCAGCCGTGACCGGAGAAGGAGATGATGACGATATCGTCCGGAGTTACGTTATCCAGCTGCGAAGCGTCGAACCCCAGCCCAGCCAGCTCCGCAATATGCGGACCGGGCGGAAACCCAGCGAGGATCCCGAACGCCAGGCCAATCGCCTGGCGCGACACGGCACCCTTGCCGCCGGCTGTGCCCTTGGGGCCAGCCAGCATGGCGTGGCGCATTTCATAGCCGGGGATCTGGACCAGCCGGTCGGCGATCAGCTTGGCATCGGCGACGGCGTAGTTCAGCTCCAGCCGCGGCTCCTGGTAGGAATCGACCCCGATGGTCAGCACGAACGCGCGCGGGGTCCGCCGGGGGCCGGGTGGACGGATATAGGTGTAGCTGGCGGTCTCGCCCTTCACCCGGTCTTCGTTGAAGGCGTAGACTGAAAAAGTCATCCGGTCGGGCCCGGTCGTCGGGATCTTCTCGAGAAAGGTATAGCGATAGACCCCGTCCTCTCCAGGTTCGGGCAGACGGTTGACCTTGCGCCACTGTTCCAGCGTATCGGTCACCTCATAGGGTTCGTCCGGGGTATGGGCCACGAACCGGTTGTTGAGGAACATCCGCGGATTGTAGACGCCCGAACGCCGCCCGCCGATCACGCCCTCGCGCAGTTCGAAATCGATCTCGACCGTACCTGCCTCCTCGCCGGGCTTTACGGACACGATCCGCGCCTGGGGCAAGGCGCGATTGAGCGAAGCGATCGACGGGATCGGCTTCAACACCTGTGCGCAGTTGCGGGCGGTGGTGCAATCGGTCAGCCGCTGGGTCAGGCGCGGCTCGAAATAGTCGCGCATGAAGGTCTGCGCTGGCAGCGACTGGAACGGCGCATCGGACACCAGCCAGCGGAACTGATCGGCATCGGGACCAAGGTTGGTATCGTACCGGCCGTCCGGCGCAACCGCGACAAACTTCGACCCGCCGAACAGATAAGTGGTCAGCAGCGGCGACCAATCGCGCGTGTCCCACAGCTTGAGCGAACCCATGCCTGACGCTGCCCAGAATATCGGCCGATTGGGCAGGAACCCCCCAGCCATAGCATAGCCGAGGTCCAGCGACGGCAGGGCCTTGTTGCTCGCCAGATCGACCCGGCTGACGCCGTCCTGCAAGGGCCCCGCAAACAGCAGGCTGCGGCCATCGCTGGCGAAGAAGCTGGGCAGCAATGCCATCCCGGCCAGCCCGCGAATCGTGTCCTTGGCCAGGTCCCACTCGGTCACGGCGCCATTGCTGCCCACGAACAGCTTCTGGCCATCTCCAGTGAAGCGCAACTGGGCGACAATTGACCCGGCATCAATCGCGCGGCCAATGTTGAGATTGCCTTCGCCAGTGTCGGCAGCATAGATCGCGCCGGTCGTATCGGCATGGCTGACGGCGAAGGCCACACGACCGGTCGGTTGATGGGCCGAGATCATGGTGATCGTGTCATCGGCCTTAAGCTTGATATCTGGAACGGGTTCCCATTTCTGAGCCGTGGGATCGAACACTGACAGCGCGCGATCCTTGCTCAGCGGAGCGCGGCAATTGCCCAATCCCGCCCCGACAAACACGCCGTCGCCCAGACTTGCCGGGAAACAGCGCGCTTCGATCGTCTTGACGAGCTGCCCGCTGGTTGCATCGACGATTGCCAGCGGCGGGAGCGGCGTATTGTCGGTGTCCTCGGTGTTTCCCGAAAGATAGGCTTCATTCCCGTGGGCCAGGAACTCCCGTTCATTGAGCCACACAACCGACTGGTAATCGCCTTTCAGCGTGACCGGCTTGTCAAACCGGGCGGTCAACGTGTCGAAGATCTCGATCGTGGTATTCACCTCGTCTTCGGCGGTGCGGATAAAGGCGATACGCCGGCCATCTGGTGCCAGCGCGGCCGATGCGACGTCCGCTGGCGTCGCGGCGGAATTGAACGGCAGCGCCCGCCCTTGTTCGAGAAACTCGAAGCCCTTGTCGGTCCGCCGCAGGCTGTAGCGCCCGCTTGGCGACCGCGGAAGCTGCGGCAGGGTCGCCTGTGCCTGCGCCAGCGACATGCTGGGCTCAGGCTCTTGCGTAGCGAGCACGCCAATTGCCATGAACCACGACTCGGTGTCTTCAAACCTGGCCCCAGCCGGCGCTGCGGTGCGTTGCGTCACGATCGTCCGCGTCACCAGATCAATCCGATAGACCCGGCCAGCAACTCTGCTTTCGTTTTCCGTATCGGCCACCAGGCCGCTGACCACAACCGACCGGCCATCGGGGGAAACGGTGATACTGGTCAGCCGCATCATGTCGGCACCGATCGCGTTGGAGGCTCCGGGCAAGCGCATCCGGTCTAAAACCAGCCGCTGGCTGACGTCCCAGATCATGAACTCGCGGGTTATGCCCGATGCCGTCAGCAGATAGCGCTCGTCGGGCGTCCAGGCGGCAACGTCGATGGTTCCCGGCTGGGTCTGGATGACGATCTTGGGCTGGACCACTGGCTGGGCGTGCAGCGGAAGCGACGCGATGGACGCTACCAGAACCGCCAGATGCCTGAACGTGGATCGCCAACCTGCCATGCCGTTACCTCCACCTCATTTGGAGGCTCACATAGGTATTACCCCAAGTCAATCGGATGACTTGGCAGCAGTTACGCAGGTCAGGCGGCAGCCAATTCCCCGCGCCGCACCAGCCGCCCCGGGAGAGCACCAGTATGCTGCCCGTTTCGGTAGGTTACCTGGCCCGAAACCACCGTGGCGACGATCCCATCCGCCTTCTGCTGCATCCGCTTGCCGCCGGCTGGCAGGTCGTACTCGATCGTCGGAACGCGGAGTGCCAGCCGGTCGAGATCGATCACGTTGAGGTCGGCCTTAAGGCCCACTGCGATTCGGCCGCGGTCGGTCATGCCAATCAGGCTGGCCGCCCGGCTGGTCAGTTCGGCAATCGCTTCGGGCAAGTCGATCCGCTCGTCCGGCGTTGCATCGCGCGCCCAGCGTTGCAGGTAGAAGGTCGGGAAGCTGGCATCGCAGATCAGGCCGTAATGCGCCCCGCCATCGGCCAGCGCCATGACTGTATGCGGGCTGCCCAGCATTTCGCGCACCGGCCCCAGGTTGCCGCCAGTGTAGTTTGCCGCCGGGAGGTAGAACACTGTCTGCCCCGCTTTGCCGAGCAGCGCCTCATAGGCATATTCGTCCAGCGACAGCCCCGCCGCCGCAGCGCGCGCATCGACCCGGTCGGCACGCTGGGGCTCGTAATTCGGGTGTTCGTCCCACTGGTAAGTGCCGCGGAAGGTGCCGATCAGCATCAGCGTAGTCGGGTTGGTATCCTCCGGGCTTTCGGCGAGCAGCTTAGCCTTGAAGTCGGGATCGCGCATCAGCGCCACCCGCTCGGCCAGCGGCAGATGCGCGATTTCCTTGTAGGTGGGGTGACTGCTGAAGTGATGCAGCGAAAGGTCGAGCCCGAAGAACATGCCCACCGGACGCGGCGCAACCTGGCCGCGCATCTTGAGGCCGTCGGCGGCCGCCTGTTCAAGCCCGGCAAGATGATAGCGCCAACCCTCACCCGGCTGGTTGGGCACGTCGAGCAGCGTGAAGGACACCGGCCGGCCAGACGTTTCCGCCACCTGCCGCAGGATCGGGAATTCCACTTCGGCCGGTTCGGCCGGAGCCGGAATGATCTGGAACACCCCGCCATCGGCATCGTTGAGCCCGGCGGCCAGCGCGCAAAGCTCGTCGACATCGGAATAGAGGCTGGGTGCCAGGTCACCCGCGCGGGTGCGGTGCATGACATTGCGCGAAGTGGTGACGCCAAACCCGCCAGCCGCAATCCCTTCGGCCACCAGCCGGCGCATCTCTGCCAGATCTTCGGCAGTGGGGGCTTCCCGGCGCGCGGCCCTCTCGCCCATGACGTATACGCGTAGCGCCGAGTGCGGGATCTGCGCGGCGATATCGATATCGAGCTCCCGCGCCTCCAATGCGTCGAGGTATTCGGGAAAGGTCTCCCAGTTCCACGGCAGGCCTTCGACCATCACCACTTCGGGAATGTCCTCGATCCCCTCCATCAGCTTGACCAGCGTATCGCGGTGATCCGGCCGGCAAGGCGCGAAACCGACACCGCAATTGCCCATCACGGCCGTGGTCACGCCATGCCCGGACGAGGGCGAGAGCCGGTTTTCCCAGGTCACCTGACCATCGAAATGGGTGTGGACGTCGACAAAACCGGGCGTGACCAGCTTGCCCGCCGCCTCGATCACTTCTGTCGCATCGCCATCGACCCGGCCGACGGCAACGATCCGCCCGTCCTTCACTGCCACGTCGCCAATTACTGGCGGGGCGCCGGTGCCATCGTGGATCGTCCCGCCGCGAATGATCAGGTCATAAAGCGCCACTGCCGCATCCTTTCGCCTGCCACGGACTCGTTGCCTGGTCCGGCCTTGTCGCGATCATTTCAGAGACCGGTCCGCGCGGCAAGCATTGCCAGCGCCACCTGGCGCAATCGACAGGGGCTGACCTAAGCCTGCGCGGCGGCATCAAGCGCCGCTGCTAGGCTCCCCGCGTCGGGCGCGGCCAGGGCAAGCCATTCCTGCGCTTCGGCAATTTCCGCGCCGAGGGCCTGAGCCAGCGCATCGCGCCGGGCCAGGCGCGCGGTGTTGTCAAACGCTTGGTCAGGCCGCTTGGAATAGGTCGTAAACAGCGGGCCAGCGACCACAGCGGCAATTGCCGTCGGGTTGGTTTCCACACCCAGCAGGGCAGCAGCGCGCCGCAGTGTCTCCGCCGGATCGCCGTAGAACTGCTCGGCATCCAGCAGCCGCGCATGTGGCATCTGTGCCGCTGCCGCAGCAAAGCGGCGCATCTGTCCCAGCCACAGCGCCGCCGCGGCCTGGGCATCGCTCAGTTGCCTGGTCAAACCCAGCTCGGCCGCGAACTGCGACACAATGGTGCGCAGCCAGACGCGATGCTGGTCACTGCGCAGGATCGCCAGAAGATAATCCGGCAGGTCCAGCTTCAGCAGGATCGCTGGCGCCGCAGGGTCCACAGCCGCGATCTCGTCCAACAGGAAGTTCACCGGGACATTGGCCTTGACCAGCGAGCGCCCGCCGCCGGGATAGCGCCGGGCCAGCATAGCCAACACCAGCCGCAACCGCTCGCTGTCGCGGGCCAGGCTCAACTGGCGCAGCGCCAACGGCTCACGCAGAACCAGGTTCGCGCCGCCGGCCAATTCGTCCAGCGCCCGCGCCAGCAGGGTCGATCCGCAATGCGCGACATGAAAGATCCAGCCCAGCTGCGGCGGATTGGCCTCGACCGTTCCGAGCGAAGCCAGCGGCACTCGCCAGCCGCCCTCACCGGCCGGGGAGATCCGGTGATCGAGGAAGATCGAGCGCTGATAGGCGGCCAGATCCATCGGCACGAACAGGGCCTCGTCGCCCTCCAGCGAGTGGAGGTAGTGGTCCGGTGATCCCCGCAACTGCTCAAGACTGGGCGACATGGCCGCGGCTATAGCGCCCCCGCGCGGCTTGGGCTATCGCCGGGGCGTCATGGCCCGAATTCTTCCGCCTGCACCCGCCCGTCCCTTGGCGATCATCGAACCGACCGACGAAGCCAGCCTGCTGGAAATCGATCAGGACGCGTTGACCGCGCATTACAAAACGCACGGTGCCCTGCTGTTCAGCGGCTTCAAGGCCACGCTCGACCAGTTCCATGCCCTCGCCCGCCGGTTCTGCAGCACTGCGGTGGTGAACGAGAGCCCAGGACGCGAGCTGCTCGATGCCGACAAGGCGATCTATGCGGTAGATGGCGGCACCAACGCCTTCTCGCTCCACCCCGAACTGTCGCGCGAGCCATGGAAGCCGGACCTGGCGATGTTCGGTTGCCTCTCGGCCCCCAGCGAAGGCGGCATGACGACGCTGTGTGATGGGGTAGCGCTGGTCAAGGCGCTGCCCGAAGCTGTGCGGCACGGTCTGGCAGGGCGGCGGCTGGTCTATCCGCTGCCGACCTGGCCCAGCCTGCTCGAATTCTGGCTGGGGACGGCAGAGCCGGGCAATGCCCTGTTAGACCAGCCGCCGGCGGATTGTCCCTACCAGTTCATGCGGCTGCCCGATGGCCGGATCGGCCGCCTGTTCTCGCGTCCAGCGCTGCACAAGCCGATGTTTGTCGACGAGCCCGCCTTCGGCAATTTCCTGCTGTTCGCCCGCTTCAACAACGGCCGCCCCGATTTCCCGCTGCTCGACGATTTCAAGGCGGTGCCCGAAGAGTGGTTGCAGGCGATCCGGGAAACCGCCGAGGGCCTGACTCTGGCCGTGCAGTGGCAGCAGGGCGACGTGCTGATGCTGGACAACACCCGCTTCATGCACGGCCGCACCGCGATCATCGACACGGCGCAACGCCAGATCGCCACCTATTTCGGCTATCTCAACTTCGCCATGCCCGATCCTGAAGAACCGGCCAAGGCAATCTGGCGCCGGACCGACTTCGCCCCGCCGCGCCCGCCGGAGCACCTGGTCAGGCGGAACTGAGCCTCAACTGCCAAGGAACTCCTTCAGCCGCTGGTGGAAGTGGCGGATCTTGGTCTCGCCGTAGTTGGCGAAGACGATCTCCTGAGACTTGATCGATTTCATGCCCTTCTGGACATGCGGCAGGTTAACCACGTCCTGGTTGAAGACCTTGGCCAGCATGCCGAGTTCGGGCGCGTCGCAATAGTCGTCATCGAAGTCGAGCCAGTGGACCTTGGCCGGCGCGGGGCGCGGCTGGCCCTTGGCGACGGGCAGCATGAACATGATCTCGTGGATGCATTCCTCCGGATTGTCGCCGTGCGGGCGGAACCGGTAGAAGATCGGGTTGAAGCAACCCCACGGACTGATGTTGGGGAACAGGTTGTAGTAGATCGTGTCGACGAATTCGGCGTCACTGACCTGATCGACCTCGTCGCCCAGCGCCGCGCGCCATTTCTTACGCGCCGCATGGGCCATGGCCTGACGGCGTTCCGGCACCGGGCCGGTGGTGGTCGGATCAGGCTCTTCCTCCCAGCCATCGGGCAGCCGCCCGCCGACCCAGTCGCATAGCTGGATATCGGCGTGATCCAGTTCTCCTTCCAGATGGTGCGCCTGGTGATCAAACAGACCGGTCCGGCCATCGCGGGCAGTTACTCTGACCCGGTCCTCATCCAGCCGCTCATAGACGTTGCCTGACAGCGCGTGACGGACGCGGGCATAAGTCTTGGCGCCTTCCAGCGGCTCGGCCACCAGTGCGGGATTGACGTGCGGGCTGAGCAGCCCGTTGGGCGAGATCGCCCGCGACATGTTGCCGAACACGTCATACTTCGAATTGGCGTCGCCCATCGTGTCGAGCAGGGTCGGATGGGTCGCAACCACATGATAGGCCTCCATGAAGGCTTCCTGCGCCACCTTCCAGTTGCAGCGCAGCTTCTTGGCCACATGGACCGCCTTGTAGCGCCGCTCGAACGGGATCGGCTCAAAGTGGCGGTCGATATCGCCCAGGAATTGCTCGAAGGGTTCGGCCTGTTCGTCCGGGTTGATGAACACAAACCCACCCCACCGACCGACCCGGACGGGCGGCAGGCTGTGGGTCTTTGCGCTGACCGAGGGGAAATCCCACTGGCAAGGCACTTCCTTCAGCGTGCCGTCGATCTTCCAGCCCCAGCCATGGAACGGGCAGCGGAATTCCTTGAGGTGCTGCGCATCCTCGGTCAGCAGATGCCGCCCGCGGTGGAGGCAGGCGTTGGGGAAAGCCTTGATCTCGTCCGGCCCGGTGCGGACCACAATGTAGGACAGATTGGCGATGTCATAGACGTGGCTGTCGCCAACATTGGGAATTTCGTCCTCGTGGCAGGCCATCTGCCAGACCCGCTTCCACAGCCGCTCGACCTCCAGATCGAAGAAGTCGCGCGAGTAATAGATGCTGGGATGCACGATGGTCGGCCCCGGCGGCATCGGGCAGTCCTCGCGCAGTTTCGCGGGCACCACGTGCGTGTCCATGTCCAGCAGCTCGTTGTAGCTGATCCCCTTCGACCGGTTGGTCCCTGTCAAGGTTTCGACCATCTGCGTCCTCCTCCCGGCTGTCTCGCCATGTGACTGGAGAAGCTACTTGGTGCGTGCGCAGGGACCTTGACCTAAGTCAAAAGCCGCCCTCTCAAATTGGCTAGCCAAGTGTCTCCGCCGCGCCCTGCTAGCTTGTACAGCTGAGGAGGACTGGACAATGCGACTGCAAGGCAAGACCGCGCTGATTACCGGGGGCTCATCGGGCCTGGGCAATGCCATGGTCCGGCGCTTCGTGGCCGAGGGCGCGGCGGTGATCATCGCCGATATCGACGACGCGAACGGGCAGGCGCTGGCCGCCGAGTTGGGACAGCAGGCCAGCTTCGTCCACCTCGATGTCGTCAAGGAGGAAGACTGGCAGCGCGCGCTGGGCGGCGGCGCCAGCATCGACGTGCTGATCAACAACGCCGGGATCACGACCTATGGCTCGATCGAAGAGGTGACGCTCGAACAGTTCAAGCACGAGCTCGACATCGATGTGATCGGCGTATTTCTGGGCTGCAAGTACGCCGTCGCCAACATGAAGGCGCACGGCCGTGGCGGCTCGATCATCAACATGTCCTCGCTGGCGGGCCTGCGCGCCAATGGCAACCTCGCTGCCTACAATGCGGCCAAGGCGGCGGTGACATTGCTGACCAAGTCGGTGGCGATGCACTGCGCGACCAGCGGCTATGGCATCCGCTGCAACTCGATCCACCCAGGCGTGATCCACACCCCGATCCTCGACAAGGTGCTGGCCCAGACCCCCAACCCGGACGAGGTCTATGCCGGCTGGGTCGCGGTTCACCCGATTGGCCGGATCGGCAAGCCGGAGGAGATCGCGGCGATGGCGGTCTATCTCGCCTCGGACGAGGCCGGCTTTACCACCGGGGCTGAATTCAAGGTCGACGGCGGCAGCTCGATATGAACCCGATTTCCTTCGCCGCCGGGATCGTTCCGGGTGCCGGGCCGGTCGAGACAATCCGCGCGGCGACGACGGGCGGCTTCGATATGACCGGGCTGTGGATCGAACCGGAGCAATGGACGCCTGCCCTGATGCGCGAAACCAAAGCCGCGCTGGCGGATGCCGGGCTGCCGCTGCTCGATGTCGAGGTCATCTGGATCAAGCCGGGCGATGACCTCGCCGCGCACAAGGCCTGCATCGATATCGGCGCGGAGCTGGGCGCGAGGAACGTGCTTTGCGTCTCGTCCGATCCCGACATGGGCGCCACCGCCGCGCGCCTTGCCGCGCTGTGCGAGCATGCCGAAGCCTCGCAGATGCGGGTCGCACTGGAATTCGGGATTTTCACCGAGGTCAAGAATCTGACCATGGCGCTGGCGGTGCTCGACGCCGTCGCCCACCCGCTGCGGGCCTTGCTGATCGACCCAATCCATGTCGACCGCTCGGGCTCGGCAATCGACGCCATCGCGCAGGTGCCACGCGAACTGCTGCCCTATGCCCAGTTCTGCGATGCTCCGGCTGAGCGACCCGATCCGGCGGATTTCAATGCAATCATCACCGACGCGATCGACCTGCGCGAGCAATGCGGCGAAGGCGGGCTGCCGCTGCAGGCGTTGTACCAGGCGCTACCGCCGGGCATCCCGCTCAGCATCGAACTCCGCTCCAAGGTCTTGCGCGAGGGTTATCCGGACCTGGGCGAACGGGCCAAGGCTGTGGCAAGCGCGACCCGGGACTGGCTGAGGGCCTTGCCTGGCTAACTGCCGGCCGAAGGCAGCTCGGCCCGCAGTTCCGATTTCAGGATCTTGTTCGCGCCGCTCAACGGCATCGGCTTGGCGCGAATGTCGACGCTGCGCGGGCACTTGTAGTGGGCGATCAGGCTGCGGCAGTGCGCGATGAGTTCTTCGGCCGTTGCGATCATCCCCTCGCGCAGGTTGACCACGGCGTGGACCGCTTCGCCCCAATGCGGGTCGGGCTTGCCGATAACGGCACATTGCGCCACCGCCGGGTGCGCGGCGAGTGCGTTCTCCACCTCTTGGGACCAGACATTCTCACCCCCGGTGATAATCATGTCCTTGAGCCGGTCAACCACATAGAGATAGCCGGCTTCGTCAAAGTAGCCGATGTCGCCGGTGTGCATCCAGCCGCCGCGCAGCGCTTCCGCGGAAAGGTCCGGGCGGTTCCAGTAGCCCTGCATGACCATCGGCCCGCGGGCCACGATCTCGCCATGGGTGCCACTTGGGACGGGCTGGTCCTGCGCATCGACCACCACCACTTCCGCGAACATGGCCGGGCGGCCAGCCGAGCGCAGCCGGCCACTTGCCGCCGCCTCGGGCAAGTGATCGCGCCAGCCCAGGATCGTGACCACCGGCGAAAGCTCGGTCATGCCATAGGATTGCAGCAGCCGCGCCCCCGGTAGCGCCGCCATGAACTCGCGCAGCAGCGGCTCGGGCATGGCGGCCGATCCGTATGAGACAAAGCGCAGGCTGGAGAGATCGGCCGTCCGCAGGCTCGGCTCGTCCAGCATCATCCGGAACATGGTCGGGACAAAGGTGGCATGCGTCACGCCGGTCCGGGCAATCTCCGCGATCACTTCGCTGGCAACGAAGCGCGGCAGGAACACGTGGGTCCCGGCCACATGCGTCGTGGAGAACAGCCGCGCCGCCGAGGCGACGTGGAACAACGGGCCGTGGTGAAGGTGCACCGTCGTCTCGTCCATGCCCAGCTCGGGCACGACATTGGCGGTATTGGCGCAGAAGTTGGCGTGGCTGAGCATCACCCCCTTGGCCGCGCTGGTCGTGCCGCTGGTGTAGAGCAGGCAGGCCAAGTCATCACCGCAATTGCCGGCGTCGACCGCCCCGTCGTGGCCCGCAAGCAGATCCTCATAGGCCTCGAAACCATCAGGCGCAGGCCCTTCGGAGCTATGGACGAAAGAGCGGACTTGCCCATCAGCCCCGCTGGCAAGCGCATCGGCAAGGCTGGCGAAATCAGGGCCCAGGACTACCACCTTGGGCGAACAATCGTCAGTCTGGGCGACAATCTCTCCCAGCCCCAGCCGGTGATTGAGTGGCACGATCACCCCGCCGGCCCACATCGCCGCGTAGAAGCACTCCAGCGTCCGGTGGCTGTTGAGCGCCAGCAGCACGATCCGGTCGCCCGGCCGCACGCCCAGGTCGATGAAAGCCGCAGCCAGCCGCGCCACCCGGCCGGCAAACTGCCGCCTAGTAAAGCGCATGTCGCCATCGATCACCGCCACCGCATCCGGCCGGATCGCCAGGGCGCGGCGGATGGCCTGGGTCAGACTGAAACCGCTCATGCCGGATGCTAGCCCGCCAGCTCGACCAGCAGGATGCGGGCCGAGGGGTTGACCGCGATTTCGGCCGGATCGTGCCCGGTCGAAGCGCAGACAAACAGGTTCTTACCGTCCGGCCCACCGATCGCGACGGCATAGGCGTGGACGTCCAGTTCGACCGTATCGGTCACTTCGCCGCCCTCCAAGACGCGCAGCACCTTGGGGCCGGACTCGCCCGGATTGGCAACCCAGATCGCCCCTTGGCCGTCGAGACAGATCCCATCCGGTTGCACGCCCGGTGGCAAGTCTGCCCAGACCCGGCGGTTGGACAGGCTGCCGTCCTCTGCGATGTCGTAGGCCGTCAAGCAGAAGCCGTTGGTCTCGCCGATGATCAGTGTCTTGCCGTCCGGCGTAATCACCAGTCCGTTGGGAAAGCGGAGGTCCCCGGCGACGCGCGTCACGCTGCCGTCGGGATCGATCCGGGCGATCAAGCAGGTCTCGGCTGGCGGCGCCTCCGGGTTCCAGAAATTGTAGCCGATATCGCCAACCCAAGTGCGGCCGTGATCGTCGGAGATTGCATCGCTGAGGCAGAACACGCAGGTGCCCGACAGATCGGCGAAATCATGCAGCTCTCCATCCTGCCAGCGCTTCATGCTGAGGTTCAGGGCATCGCTGAACACGACCGAGCCATCGGGCATGAAGCCCAGGCCATTGGGCTTGAACGGCAGCTCGATTTCGGTCCTAAGGTCGCCCGTCAGGCTAACCGACTTGATCGCATTGCCGTGGATATCGATGAACCACAGGCGGTCACCCCGCCAGCGCGGACTTTCGCTGAAACGCAGACCTTGGCCCAGGCCAACCAGTTCGTTCGGCTTGTATGCAGTCATCATCCCCGCTCCTTTGATCGGAGAAATGGACGACCGTCGCCACTCGCTCAACCCCGATCTTGTTAGGGCTTTCACTCTCCTGCCCCGCAGCCTTTGTTTTGACAGTGACGACGCAGCCAGGACCAGGATAGGGGCAAGGCCGGACAGGAGGATGTGTGATCGACGTTGCGGCATGGCTGACCAGCCTTGAACAGGCACTGGCACAGAACGAACCGGACCAGGTGGCAGACCTGTTCCTTGAGACCGGATTGTGGCGCGATTTTCTGGCCTTTGACTGGACGCTGGCGACTCACGAAGGTCGCCCCGCCGTCAGCGCCTTTGCCGCCCGGCGCGGTGCCGCCACATCCGCAACCGGCTTGACCACCGAGGCAGCCAGCGGGGCCAGCGAGGGCTTCATCGCCTTTGAAACCGCCCAAGGCCCCGGCAAGGGTTATGTCCGGCTGGTTGAAGGCAAGGCGCTCAGCCTGTTCACCATGCTGGATGAGCTCAAGGGCCATGAGTTTCCGCTGGGCAAGCGCCGTGTAAGCGGGCTCGCCGGTGCCGGCCAGGGGCAAAGCTGGCAAGACCAGCGCGAACGCGAACGCACCGCCATGGGCACCAGCGAGCAGCCTTATGTCCTCATCGTCGGCGCCGGCCAGGCCGGGCTGGCGCTAGGGGCCACGCTGCAGCTGCTGGGGGTGCCGCACCTGCTGATCGACAAGCATCCGCGCGTCGGCGACCAGTGGCGCTCGCGCTACAAGTCGCTGAGCCTGCATGATCCGGTCTGGTACGATCACATGCCGTACCTGCCCTTCCCCGATCACTGGCCGGTCTACACACCCAAGGACAAGATGGGTGACTGGCTGGAGTTCTATGCCTCGGCCATGGAGCTCGATGTCTGGACCGGGGCCGAGCTCAAGTCGGCCCGCCCGGCCGCTACGGGCTGGACCGCGATGGTCCTGCGCAATGGACAGGAGCTGGAGCTGCGCCCGGCCCACGTGGTCATGGCGGTGGGCAATGCCGGCTTCCCACGGCTGCCCGAGTTTCCGGACGCAGAGACCTTTCAGGGCCAGCAGTATCACTCCAGCGCCCATCCCGGCGGCGCGGGGCTGGCCGGCAAGCGGGTAGTCGTGATCGGCGCCAACAACAGCGCTCACGACATCTGCGCCGACCTGGTCGAGCATGGCGCCCATCCGGTGATGATCCAGCGTTCCTCCACACACATCATCCGCCAATCGACGATGACCGACGTGATGCTGAAGCCGCTCTATTCGCAGGAAGCGGTCGAAGCCGGGCTAACCACCGAACGCGCCGACCTGATCTCCGCCTCGGTCCCGATCCGGCTGCAGGAGATCGGCAGCCGCCAGGCCTGGGCCAAGATCCGTGAGGCCGAGGCGCCCTTCTACAACCGACTGGAGCAGGCTGGCTTCAAGCTCGATTTTGCCGAGGACGGGGCGGGCATCGCCGGCAAGTACCTGCGTTCCGGTTCGGGTTATTATATCGATGTCGGCGCCTGCGAGATGATCGCCGATGGCCGCATCGCCCTGCGTTCAGGGATCGATGTCAGCCGGATCGTGCCGGATGGGATCGAGCTGGCCGATGGCGAGCATATTGCCGCCGATCTCATCATCTACGCCACTGGCTTCGGCGCCATGGAGGAATGGGTCGCCCTGCTGATCGGCGATGATGTCGCCGCGCGGATCGGGCGCTGCTGGGGCTATGGCTCGGGCTACCGGGGCGATCCCGGCCCCTGGGACGGCGAAATGCGCAACATGTGGAAGCCGACTGCGCAGGACGGACTGTGGTTCATGGGCGGGAACCTCGCCCAGGCGCGGTTTTACAGCCGCTTGCTGGGGTTGCAGCTCAAGGCGCGGCTGGAAGGCCTGTTGGGCGGCTGACGCACCGCCAGGCTCACCTTGATCATCGCCAGTCGGCGATCCTGCCTTTGCGAGAGACCGTCAGTTTCCAGCTCTTCGAACCGGTTGCGGTTTGATAGATGAAGCCGTCCGTCTGCGGGTTCTCCCAATCGGTGACGGACAGTTCACCGCCATCAAGGCCATGCCACTCACCTGGTTCGGGAAAGCGTGCCGTCGCTATGCGTCGGCAAAGGCGGGTCCGCGCGAGCCCGGCGACGAAATCCTCCAAGGCCACATCGCGCTCGGTCCAATCGACCCAGCCAACCGGATTGTCCTGGGCATAGGCATTGTTGTTTCCGCCCTGGCTCCGCCCGAACTCGTCACCGGCGGTCAGCATGATCGTGCCGGTCGAGGCGAACAGCGTGCTCAGCAGCGCCCTAATATCGGCCTGCCGTCGCGCCAGGACGGCAGGATCGTCACTGACGCCCTCCACGCCGCAGTTCCACGAATGGTTTTCGCCGTGGCCGTCGCGGTTGTCCTCGCCGTTGGCGTGGTTGTGTCGTTCGGCATAGGCCACGGTATCGGCCAGGGTGAAGCCATCATGGGCAGCCAGGAAGTTGACGCTGCGGCAGTCAGGTCCGAACAGGTCTGACGATCCGGCAACCCGTGTCGCCAGCGCGGCGATAGCGCTATCGCCGCGCCAGAAGCGGCGCACATCATCGCGGTAGCGATCGTTCCATTCAAGCCAGTTGGATGGGAAACTACCTAACTGGTAACCGCCGGGGCCGATGTCCCATGGCTCGGCAATCATCACCCGATCGGCCAGGTCCGGATCGGCCGCAAGCTCGGCAAAGATCGGCGCGTCTGCGGCAAAGCCGGGGCCGCGCGCCATGATCGTCGCCAGATCGAACCGGAAGCCATCGACTCCGCAATTCCGGACAAAATGCCGCAAGCTGGCCAGCGTCAGGTCGCGCACGGCGGGGTTGGCAAAGTCGAGCGTATTGCCGCAGCCGGTGTCGTTGATCAGGCTGCCATCGGGAGCATGGGCATAGGCCGCAATGTCGAGCCCGCGGAGCGATAGGACACCACCGTGGAGGTCGCTCTCACCGGTATGGTTGAACACCAGGTCAAGGATCACGCCGATCCCGGCCTGGTGCAGAGCGGCCACGGTCTCGCGCAGTTCGGCCACCCCGCCGGGGCAAAGGCCCGGGTCGAGCGCCATCGGCACCACCGGATTATAACCCCAGGCATTGCGCAGGCCGAGCGGCGGCAAGTGGCGCTCATCGATCCAGGCAGTAACCGGCATCAGTTCGACCGCGTTGACCTGCAGCTTCTTGAGATGGGCAATGATCGCTGGATGCGCGAGCGCTGCAACCGTGCCGCGCAGGTGCTCCGGCACTTCGGGATGGAGCACTGTAAAGCTGCGCACGTTAAGCTCGTAGATCAACCCGCCCCGCTCAAACCGGGGCTTGCGCCGGCGAGCCACGGGAATTCGTCCGGGGACTTTGGCTCGCGGGACAATCGCGGCGGTATCGACGCCGTACTGGCTCAAGCGCGGATCCTGCACAAAGCGCCGGTCGAGTTCCAGGGCATAGGGATCGACCAGCAGCTTGGCGGGATCGAACCAAAAGCCGCGTGCGGGTGCCCATTCGCCCTCGGCGCGGAATCCATAATGCGCTCCGGTGCGGTTGCCGGGCAGTTCGGCGAGCCAGTCACCGCCATCTTGGTGCATCGCGATGCGCTGCTCATTCTCGCCGTCGAACAGGCAGAGCCATAGCGCCGTGGCTTGCGGCGAGCGGACGGCGAAGTGCGTCTTGCCCCGGCTTACGGTCGCGCCATAGGCCAGCGTCACGTCACAACATCGGGCTGGGTTCGCCCCGTATGCCTCGCGATCCCGGCAATAGCCTCGGCCGCTGTCATCAGTTCGGCAAGCATTTCCGGCGCGTCGCGGTCGAGATCGCCATCGGCTGGCTCGTAGCGTTCGAGATAGACCCGCAGCGTCGCGCCTTCGGTGCCAGTGCCCGAAAGCCGGAAGACAATCCGCGATCCGCCTTCGAACAGCACCCGGATGCCTTGATTCGCACTGGTCGAGCCATCGACGGGGTCAGTGTAGGCGAAGCTGTCTGCCGCAGCGACAACCAGCGGACCGAACGACCGGCCGGGCAGCGAGGCAAGCGCTGCCACCAGTTCCGCCATCAGTGCGTCGGCGCGGGCGGTTTCAATCGCCTCGTAATCGTGCCGGGCATAATAGTTGCGCCCGAACCGCGCCCAATGCTCGCGCGCCAGGACATCAACGCTGATCCCGCGCACGGCGAGGATGTTTAGCCAGAGCAGGACCGCCCACAGCCCGTCCTTCTCGCGGACATGATCTGAACCGGTCCCCGCGCTCTCTTCGCCGCAGATGGTCGCCATGCCGGCGTCGAGCAGGGTGCCAAAGAACTTCCACCCGGTTGGTGTCTCAAACGAGGGAATGCCTAACGCCTCGGCCACCCGGTCAGCCGCGGCGCTGGTCGGCATGGAGCGGGCAATGCCTTTGAGGCCTTGCGCGTAACCGGGTGACAGGTGGGCGTTGGCAGCAAGCATGGCCAGCGAATCCGACGGGGTGATGAACCGGTGCTTGCCAATAATCAGGTTGCGATCGCCGTCGCCATCCGAAGCTGCGCCGAAGTCCGGCGCATCTGACCCCATCATCAGGTCGTAAAGCTCCCTGGCGTGAACCAGATTGGGATCGGGGTGATGTCCGCCAAAGTCCTCCAGCGGCACGCCATTGCGTACCGTGCCGGCCGGAAACCCCAGTCGCCGTTCCAGCACTTCGCGCGCATAAGGCCCGGTCACGGCGCCCATCGCATCGAATGCCATGGTCAATCCGCCCGCCACCGCGCCGCGGATCGCCGCAAAGTCGAACAGTCGCTCCATCAGGTCGGCGTAGTCGGCAACCGGATCGATAACTTCGACGGTCATCTCGCCAATCTGGCTGCTGTCAAGCATGTCGAGATCCATATCTGCCGCGTCGACTGCCAGCCAGCGCTCGATGGTCTGGGTCCGGGCGTAAATGGCCTCGGTCACCGCCTCCGGCGCTGGGCCGCCGTTGGTGCCGTTGTATTTGATCCCGAAGTCCTCATCCGGTCCGCCGGGGTTGTGGCTGGCTGAGAGGATCAACCCGCCGCTCGCACCATGCAGCCTGATCACATGGCTGGCAGCCGGAGTGGAAAGGATGCCGCCTTGGCCGACCAGAACCCGGCCATAGCCGTTGGCAGCGGCCATGCGGATCGCCTGCTGGATCACGGTGCGATTGTGGAACCGCCCGTCACCGCCAATCACCAGCGTCGATCCCTCTGGGCGAACGACCGTGTCGAACACCGCCTGGATGAAGTTCTCAGCATAGCCCGGCTGCTGGAACACCCGAACCTTCTTGCGCAGACCCGAAGTGCCCGGTTTCTGTCCCGCGTAAGGCGTAGTGGGGTGGGTGCGAGCCCTCATTGCTTGCCCGTCAGTTCGCGATAAAGTTCGGCGTAGGCCTTGCCGCTGTTGGTCCAGGAAAAATCAGCCTTCATCCCGTTCCTCTGGATTGCCCGCCACGCCGCAGGTTGATGATAGAGCGCCACTGTCCGGCTGATCGCTGCGGACAGGGACGGGTAGTCGACAACGGAGAATTGCACTCCGGTCGCTGCGCCAGCGGCGCGGGCGGCCAGATTGGCGTCAATCACCGTATCGGCCAGCCCGCCCGTCCGCGCGACTACTGGCACGCAGCCATAGGCGAGACCGTAAAGCTGGGTCAGCCCGCAAGGTTCGAACCGGCTCGGCACTAGAATGGCGTCGCCGCCGCCTTGCATCCGGTGCGAGAGCGCTTCGTCATAGCCAATCCACACCCCGACCCGTCCCGGATGCCGCGCAGCAGCGGTGCGGAAATCGGCTTCCATCGCGCTGTCGCCCGAACCGAGCAGTGCCAGCCGCCCGCCGATCCCGACCAGATGGTCGAGCAACTCGAGCAGCACGTCCATCCCCTTCTGCCAGGTGAGCCGGCTGATCACGACAAACAACGGACCATCGCCGGGCTCAAGGCCAAACTCGGCCTCAAGCGCGCGCTTGTTGACGCTCCGTTTGCTGAGGGTGCGGGCTGTGTAGGTTGCGGGCAAATGCCGGTCGCTGGCCGGATTCCAATCCGCCGGATCGATCCCGTTGACGATCCCGCGCACCCGCTCGCCCCGGCTGATCACCAGCCCTTCGAGCCCCATCCCGAATTCGGCTGAGCGAATTTCCTGTGCATAGGTGGGGCTGACCGTGGTGATGACGCTGGCCGCTTCCATGCCCGCTTTGAGCATCCCTACTCCGCCGTGATATTCGACCCCGTCGAACTTCCACGCTGAGCGCGGCAGGCCCAGTTCCTTGAATACCTCCCGCCCATAGTATCCCTGGAAAGCCATATTGTGGATCGTCATCACGCCGGGCGGAACCGTGCTGCCCTTGATCGGGGCGAAGCGCAGATAGGCCAGGGCCATCGCCGCCTGCCAGTCATGCGCGTGGACCAGATCGAACCGGCGGCCCTTGACCAGCCCGCCCGCTAGGTCAGCCGCAGCCCGACCTAGCGCCGCAAAGCGCCGCCAATTGTCGGGCCAGTCTTGTCCGTTGGCATCGCCATAAAGGCCGCCTTCGCGGGCAAACAGCGTCGGCGCGTCCAGCACGATCAGCGGCAGCGCGCCCAGCTTGCCGACCACCAGCCGCGCCTTCTGGCCCAACAGGTCGTCATAGCTGTGCAGCACCTTGCCCCGCTTTACCGCCATCATCACGGCCGGATAGCCTGGCAGCAGCGTCGTCAGCTCCACCCCGTGCGGCGCCAACGCGGCTGGCAGGGCGCCGGCCACATCGGCCAGCCCGCCGGTCTTGACCAGCGGCACCGCTTCGGAGGCGATCGAGAGGACGTTGAGGGTCATCAGCCAGTCAGCCGGTCGATCATCGGCTGGGTGATCAGGCACACGCCCTTTTCGGTGCGGCGGAAGCGCTGGGCATCCAGTTCAGGGTCCTCACCCACCACCAGGCCAGCCGGGATCTTTACGCCGCGATCGAGCACGACCTTCTTCAGCCGGGCGCCACGGCCGATGTCGCACCAGGGCAGGATCACCGATTCCTCAACGCTTGACCAACTGCGCGTGAGCACGCTGGTGAACAGCAGGCTGCGGTTCACGTGGCTGCCCGAGATGATGCAGTTGCCCGAGACCAGGCTCGACACCGCCTCGCCGCGTCGCCCGGCCTCATCGTGGACAAACTTGGCCGGTGGCAGCATCTCGGCATGGCTCCAGATCGGCCAGTCGCGATCATAAAGATCAAGCTGCGGGATGATCTGGGTAAGGTCGACATTGGCTTCCCAATAGGCATCCACCGTGCCGACATCGCGCCAGTAGACGCCGGTTTCATCCTTGCCGCGCACACAGCTTTCGGAAAAACGATGCGCGACGGCTTTGCCATGCTTGACCAGATAGGGGATGATATCCTTGCCGAAATCGCGCGAGCTGGCTGGATCGGCGGCATCGCGCTTCAGCTCTTCGAACAGGAAGCGGGTGGTGAAGACATAGATGCCCATCGAAGCTAGCGAGGTGTCGGGCTTGCCCGGCATCGCCGGCGGATCGGCAGGCTTTTCGATGAATTCAACGATGCGGTCAGTCGCATCCACCGCCATCACGCCAAAACCGCTGGCCTCGGCGCGGGGCACCTCCATACAGCCCACCGTCACATCGGCGCCCTGGTTGACGTGCTGTTGCAGCATCAACTCATAGTCCATCTTGTAGATGTGATCGCCCGCCAGGATGACGAGATATTCCGGCCCGTGCCCTTCGATGATGTCGATATTCTGGTAAACCGCGTCGGCGGTGCCTTCATACCACTGCGTTTCCGATACGCGCTGCGAAGCGGGCAGGATATCGAAGCTCTCGTTGCGCTCCGGGCGCAGGAAGTTCCAGCCCATCTGCAGATGGCGGATAAGCGAATGCGCCTTGTACTGAGTAGCCACGCCGATGCGGCGGATGCCGCTGTTCAGCGCGTTTGACAGGGCAAAATCGATGATGCGCGTCTTGCCGCCAAAATAGACCGCCGGCTTGGCGCGCCGGTCGGTCAATTCCATCAACCGGCTCCCGCGCCCGCCCGCCAGAACATAGGCCATGGCATCACGTGCCAGTGGTGCCTGCCTTTTCAGTGCCATACGCTCTCTCCGCTCTGCCGCCCCGCGGGCGGTCATTCACCCTTCAAATTCAAACATGATCGTGGACAGCGGCGGCAGGATGACCTGAGCCGCCCCGCCTGTCGCCGCGATTGCGCCCAGATTGCCCTGGCCGCCGCCGCCATAAACCGCCGCATCGCTGTTCAGCACCTCGCGCCACATCCCATCGTGCGGCAGTGGCAGGCGGTAATGATCGTGGGCCGCCGGGGTCATGTTGGACACCACGGCGACCGGCTTGTGCCCCGGCGCCTTGCGTAGCCAGGCGAAGACCGAGGCTTCGCGATCATCCACCACCAGCCATTCGAAGCCGTCGGCTTCGCAATCACGGGCATGCAGTGCCGGCGTGTCGCGATAGAGCCGGTTCAGGTCGCGCACCAGTTGCCGCACCCCGGCGTGGGCGGGCGCGTCGAGCAGATCCCAGTCGAGCGCGCGTTCCTCGCTCCATTCGCGGCGCTGCGCAAATTCCTGCCCCATGAACAGCAGCTTCTTGCCGGGATAGCCCCACATCAGCCCGTAATAGGCGCGCAGGTTCGCAAACTTCTGCCAGTCGTCACCGGCCATCTTGGTCAACAGGGAGCCCTTGCCGTGCACCACCTCGTCATGGCTCAGCGGCAGCACGAAGTTCTCGGCAAAGGCATAGACCAAGCCGAAAGTGATCTCCTCGTGGTGGTACTTCCGGTGCACCGGATCACGCGCCATGTATTGTAGCGTGTCGTGCATGAAGCCCATGTTCCACTTGAAGCCGAAGCCCAGCCCGTCTTCATGGGCGGGGCGCGACACGCCGGGCCAGGAGGTCGATTCCTCGGCAATCGTGACGATCCCGGCGTGGCTGCCATAGAGCGCCTTGTTCATGGCGCGGAGGAATTCCACCGCCTCCCAGTTTTCCCGGCCGCCCTCTTCGTTGGGGATCCACTCTCCGGCTTTGCGGCTGTAATCGCGGTAAAGCATCGAGGCGACCGCATCGACGCGCAGGCCGTCAACATGGTAATGCTCGGCCCAGAACAGCGCGTTGTTGACCAGGAAGCTCATCACCTCGCGCCGCCCGAAATTGTAGATCGCGGTGTTCCAGTCAGGGTGGAAGCCCAGCCGCGGGTCTTCGTGCTCGTAGAGCGCAGTGCCATCGAAATGGGCCAGACCATGATCATCGACCGGGAAATGCGCCGGCACCCAGTCGATCAGCACCGAGATACCGGCCCGGTGGGCGCCATCGACGAAGCGGGCAAAACCGGCCACATCACCGAAGCGGGCCGACGGGGCATAGAGCCCGGTGGTCTGGTAACCCCAACTCGGATCGTACGGGTGTTCGCTGACCGGCAGAAATTCGATGTGGGTAAAGCCCATTTCGATCACGTAGGGGATCAGCGTTTCGGCCATCATGTCCCAGGTCTGAAACCAGCCCTTCTCGTCGCGTTGCCAGGATCCCGGGTGAACCTCGTAAATTGCCATCGGCTCGCGCCGCGGATCGACCCTGGCCCAGTGCGCCCGATGGTCCGCATCGCCCCAGTCGGGCTTGGCCGGCCGGGCGGTGAGCGAGGCGGTCGCCGGGCGCAGTTCGGCGGCAAAGGCATAGGGGTCGGCCTTCAGCGGCAGGACCGTGCCATCCGGGCCGACGATCCGGTATTTGTAGGACCGGCCTTCGGCGATGTCGGGAACGAAAATCTCCCACACCCCGATATCGGGCCGCTTACGCATCAGGTGCCGGCGGTGGTCCCAATCATTGAAATCACCCACTACGCTGACGAACCGCGCATTGGGGGCCCAGACCGCGAAGTGAACGCCGCTGGCACCCTCGTGCTCGATCAGGTGCGCCCCCAGCTTGTCGAACAGCCGCAGGTGCGTGCCCTCGGCGATCAGAAAATCGTCAGTCGGCCCCAGCACCGGCCCAAAGCTGTAGGGATCGGTCAGCCACCATTCGTGGCTACCTGCTGTACAGCGGTATTTGACCGGCTGCGACACGCCCTTGACCTTGCCTTCGAACAGCCCGCAATCGTCAAGTCGCTTGAGCTTGCCGAGCTTTTTGCCCGTCAGGTCGTGAGCCTCGGCGGTTTCGGCCCCCGGCAGGATCGCACGGGCAAAGCTGCCGTCAGGTCCGGCGTGGACGCCAAGCAGCGAGAAGGGATCGGCGTGAATCCCTTCCAGCAGTGCAGCAATGGCCTCTCCCGGTGGCTTCATGAGCCTCAGACTTTCCAGATGTCCTTCGCATATTCGGCGATGGTGCGGTCGGACGAGAACCAGCCGACATTGGCGATGTTGTGAATGGCTGACTTGCGCCAGCCCGGCTGGTCGTTCCAGCGCCGCTCAACCTCGCGCTGGGCAGCGGCATAGCTGTCAAAATCAGCGGCGAGCATAAACCAGTCACTCGAGTAGAGTCCGTCCATCAGCCCAGCGTAGCGGTGCGGATCGTCGGGCGAGAACACGCCTGATGATATGGCCTCGATCGCCTGATGCAGTTCGCGGTTACCCTCGATCAGCGCGCGCGGGTTGTAGCCGTTCGCGCGCTGCTCGGCGACTTGATCGGCGGTCAGGCCGAAGATCACGATATTCTCGTCGCCAACCCGGTCTTTGATCTCGATATTGGCCCCGTCGAGCGTGCCGATCGTCAGCGCGCCGTTGAGCGCGAACTTCATGTTGCCGGTGCCAGAGGCTTCCATCCCCGCCGTCGAGATCTGCTCCGAAAGGTCGGCTGCCGGGATGATCCGCTCGGCCAGGCTCACGTTGTAATTGGGCACAAACACCACCTTGAGCAGTCCGCCGACCGAAGGATCGGAATTGACCCGCCGGGCAATGTCATTGGCCAGTTTGATGATCAGCTTGGCATTGTGATAGCTCGACGCCGCCTTGCCGCCGAAGATCTTTACCCGCGGCACCCAGTCCCGCTCTGGATGGCTGCGGATCTGGTCGTAGAGCGCGACCGTCTCGACCAGATTGAGCAGCTGCCGCTTGTATTCGTGGATCCGCTTGATCTGAACATCGAACAGCGCGTCGGGGTTGAGCCGGATGCCGGTCAGGTCCTTGAGGTGGCTGGCCAGTGCGACCTTGTTGCTGCGTTTGACCTCGGCGATCCGCTCACCCAGTTGGACATCACCAGCCAGGGCGTTAAGCGCGCTGAGCTGTTCCGCGTCATCCATAAAACCATCGCCGATCGCGTCGCGGATTGTCGCGGTCAGCGCAGGATTGCATTGCTGCAGCCAGCGGCGCGGCGTGACGCCGTTGGTCTTGTTGTTGATCTTCCCCGGATAGAGCTTGTGCATGGCCGAAAACACGGTGGTCTTCATCAGCTCGGTGTGCAGCGCGGCGACGCCGTTGACGCTATGCGCACCTGCAAAGGCCAGGTTTGCCATCCGCACGCGCCGGTCGCCGCCCTCGTCGATCAGGGATATTGCTGCCACCTCGCCATCGTCCATGCCCCGCTTGCGGGCTTCGCGCAGGACGCGTGAGTTAATCGCATAGATGATCTGCATGTGGCGCGGCAGCAGTCGTTCGAACAGCGGCAGCGGCCAGCTTTCGAGCGCCTCGGGCAGCAGGGTATGGTTGGTGTAGCCCACTGTGCGGCGCGTGATCTCCAGCGCCTCATCGAATTCCAGCGCATGCACGTCGACCAGCAGCCGCACGATCTCTGCGACCGCGACCGCCGGATGGGTGTCGTTGAGCTGGATCGCCGCCTTGTCAGGCAAGGTGCGGATATCGCCATGATACTGCACATGGCGGCGCAGGATGTCCTGGATCGAGGCCGAAGTGAAAAAGTATTCCTGCCGCAGTCGCAGTTCCTGTCCGGCCGGGCTTGAGTCGGCCGGATAGAGCACCCGGACCAGACTGGTCGCCCGGGCTTCTTCTGCCAGAGCGCCGATGTGGTCGCCGGCATTGAAGGCATCAAGCTTGATCGGATCGAGCGCGTTGGCGGTCCACAGGCGCAGCGTATTGACCCGCTTGCCGCGCCAACCCACCACGGGTGTATCGACTGCGGAAGCCTCAACCGCTTCGGCTGGATGCCATTCGACGGCTTCCCCTCTGGCGATCACTTCGCCGCCATAGCCGATCCGGTAGCAGCTCTCACGCCGGTCGAACTCCCAGGGATTGCCGTGGCTGAGCCAGGTTTCGGGCAGTTCGACCTGCCAGCCATCGTCGATCCGCTGGCGGAACATCCCGTTCACATAGCGGATGCCGTATCCGTATGCCGGGATATCGAGGCTGGCGAGGCTTTCCATAAAGCAGGCGGCCAGACGGCCCAGGCCGCCATTGCCCAGCGCCGCATCGGGCTCAAGTTCCTCCAGCACCGCAAGGTCGAGCCCGTGGCTGCGCAGCGCCTGTTCCATCTCGCGCGCCAGTCCCAGGTTCGAAATCGCATCGCGCAGCAGGCGGCCGATCAGGAATTCCAGGCTCAGGTAATAGACCCGCTTACCGCCAGTATCGTAGCTCCGGCGGGTGGAAGCGATCCACAGGTCGATCACCTCGTCCCGCAGGGCCAGCACGGCAGCGGTAAACCAGTCATGCTGCTTGGCGGCGCGTTCATCCTTGCCCACCCGGTGACGCAGGATGTCAAGGATCCGGGCTTCGAGCATTTCGACTTTGGGATTGGGTCTGGACGGCACGAAACACTGTCTCCTTGGCATCGAGAGGGCCGCGTGCCCGATCCAGTTTGATCCTGCCCGCCGCCAATTACCGTTCGGCCATCGCTTTCCCTGAGCCTGACTATGCCGTCTGGCGTTGCGCGGGCAACAACCGATTTGCCTGCGGTTTCGTATTCATGGCTATTCTCCGGGCGTTTGGCGGTTGCCAAGGCGGGATTGCGCCCCGAAGCTGGTTGGCAATGACCAAGCCGCCCAACACCGAACTGCACCGATTGGCCGCAGCTGCGGGCCTCGCGCGCCAGTGGCGCGATGTCGAAGGGCGGGACCAGACCGTCGCTGACGATGCACTGGCGGCGATCCTGATGGCGCTGGGCTACGAAACCGGCAGCACCCGCCAGATCAATGCGGGGCTGGAGCGGATCGCTGAGCGCGATCGCACCCTGCCGCCGCTGCTGGTTACCGCATTAGGCCACCCCACCCCCGTGCCGAGCAAAGCAGCCAAGGCCGAGCTGACCGATGAAGCCGGGGTTACCCGTCTGATGCCGGTCCAAGATGGTCTCCTCGCGCCCGTGGATACCCCCGGCTACTACGACTTGGCATTCGCCGAGGGCACCTGCCGGCTGGCCGTGGCGCCAGCGCGTTGCCCCCTGCCAGAGCGCAGCGGCGCGCGGCTGTGGGGGACCTCGTTACAGATACCTTCGCTGCGCGGCCCAGGCGCTTTCGGCGGCTTGGGTGAACTGGCCGGAGCGGTTGACGCGCTCGCCGCACTGGGTTGCCAAGCGGTAGCAATCAATCCGGTCCATGCCCTGTTTCCGGGTACTGGCGAAGACCACAGCCCGTACTCGCCGTCGAGCCGGACTTACCTCAATGCGGCGCTTGCCGACCCGGCATTGCTGGGCCTGCCGCCGCTTCCTTCCGCGCCTGCTGCCCCCCTGATCGACTGGCCGACCGCACTGCCAGAGCGGCTGGCAGCACTTCGGACCAGTTTTGCGCAACTGAGCGACGAACAACTGGCGCGCTTTATAGCGGCCGACGGCGAGGCGGACCCGGGCCTTGATCGTCACGCGATCCACGACGCACTCTATTGCCATTTCCGCGCAAAGGGAGCGCAAGACTGGCGCAACTGGCCCAAGCCGTTCCACAATCCCGGCAGCCCGGCCGTCCGCCGCTTTGCTGACCAGAACGCCGCTGAAATCGCCTTTCACCGCTATGCTCAGTGGTTGACCCGCGAAGGTCTGGCGGAGGTCCAGAAGCGCGCACGGCAAGGCGGTATGGTGATCGGCCTGATCGCCGATCTGGCGGTAGGGGTTCATCCCGGTGGCAGCGATTGCTGGGCGATGCCCGATGCGATGCTGTCCGGCCTGACGATCGGCGCGCCGCCCGATCCGCTGGGGCCGCTCGGACAGAACTGGTCGATCACCGGCTATTCGCCCGATGGTCTGAGGGCGCATGGCTATCAGCCCTGGATTGCGATGCTGCGCGCGGCCCTGCGTTCGGCCGGCGGGCTGCGGATCGACCATGCCTTTGGCCTGGCGCGGCTCTGGGTGATCCCAGAAGGCGGCAAATGCGCCGACGGGGTCTATCTGCGCTATCCTTTTCAGGACCTGGTGCGGCTGGTGACGCTCGAAGCGCACCGCGCCAAGGCCCTGATCATCGCGGAGGACCTGGGGACCGCCCCGCCCGGCTTCACCGCTGCGGTGACCGAGCGTCACATGCTGGGCATGCGAGTGATGTGGTTTGAGCGCGCTGCCGATCATGGCTTCATCGGCGCGCACGATTACCCGGCCCAGTGCGTCGCGATGACCGGAACCCATGACACCCCGACCGTCGCCGGCTGGTGGCGCGGGCGCGATCTTGACTGGGCGGACAAGCTCGCTCGCTTGCCCAGCGGCGTCGATGGCCAACAGGCCGAACGGATCCGCGACTGGGATCGGGGCTTGCTCTGGTCAACGATTGCCGAGGGTGAACGGCCCGAACCTGAGAATCCCGGACCGGTCGTGCAGGCCGCATTGCAGCACATGGGGCGCACGCCCGCTCTGCTTGCGATCGCACCGATCGAGGATCTTCTGGCGGAGACCGAACAGCCAAACCTGCCCGGCACGATCAGCGAACATCCTAACTGGCGTCGCCGACAGGCGGCCCCGCTTGACGAGCTGCTAGGCGAACCGCAGACCCTGGAAAGGGTCTCAGCGATCGCCAATCGGCCCTGATGGTGCCGTCAGGCCAACATAGATCGCGCGCTAGCCGATAGACCAACTCTTTAAAGCGCCGCAAATAATCCGCGTAAGTCAGGAGTGTGCCGCCAGGCACGCATCCAGCGCATCATGGAAATGCTGGACGCGGCATTCCTCGTCGCTAAGCCAGACTGATTGGAACCCGCTGGAGGCCATGCCTTCCTGCACGCGCGCCAGGAGCGAGATGTCCTCATCGATCGTCACGGTCATGCTCTTGCGACCAGCCATGATATCCTCATGGGTAAAGGCATCGCGCGGCGGGCGTTTGTAGTCATCAGGCCGTGGCCCGTTGAGGCGGAAATGGGTGCCGATTGCCACCCCGTCCTGGCCCTTGGCGCGCTGCGCTTCTTCCGCGCTGCCCTGGAACTGCACCAGCGTGATCATGTCGAACTGGCTCTTGCCGGGATCGCCAGCATCTGGCCGGGATCGCATCAGCCAGGCGCTTTCCGGCGTGACCGACAGGATGATGTTGGGAAACAGATTGAACTGCCAGACATCGCTTAACTGCGCGTCGGAAAGGTCGGCATAGGCCAGTCCCCGCTCCTGCGCGATGGCGCGCTTTGCGCGTTGCAGGGCCGGCCTGATTTCCGCCACCCGCCCGCGATAGTCTTCTGGATCCAGACCAACGGCCCGCAGCTGCAGCGCCAGCATGTCGGTTGGCGCCTCGGGCATCGGGAAGCCGGAGTCGGTCACGCCGCCCGGCACATAGACTGCCGTGTGGCCATGTTCGAACAACTCGATCGGGGCGGATGCGCATTCAAACATCCGCCGATGGATCGGGTGGATGAAGGGCACGTGATAGAGCTCCGCGAAGTTATCGAGGATCGCCTTCCAGTTGCAGGTGTGCGAGACGGACTGATCGTTGGTGACGCTCATCGTTTCCAGGCGATAAGGCCTGAGCAAGTCGAGCACGGGACCCAGGAACTCGGCGAGCGTGATGCCGCTGGGGCTCAGGCGCACAAAGACGAGGCCAAGCGCCTCCTCAACCTCGACCGCTCGCAGCGCCAACTGCGCTTTCGGCAAGCCGTTGGAAAAGCGCGAAGCGCCCGGCGCGCCCTGCAATCCGCCATCCAGCCCATAGGCCCAGGCATGATAGGGGCAGACAAACTTCTTCAAGACGCCCAGCGGCTCGGTCACCAAGCGGGTGCCACGGTGGGTGCAGGCATTGTGCAGCGCTCGCAGTCGCCCGTCGGTTCCGCGCGCGATGATCAAGCTTTCCGCGCCGATCTCGAAGGTAAAGTATTGGCCAGCTGTCTGGGCATCGCACGCCAGTCCGGCGACGAGCCAGGTGTGCGCCCACAGCGCCTGCCGCTCCCGCTCCATCCAGTCGCGGGAGAGATACCGTTCCTTGCCGAAATTGCGGATCGGAATCGGTGATTTGTCAGGCGCCTGCGGCTGGGGCTGGATTGCAGACATTTGGGTCTCCTGACGGTGCGTCTTCACACGCCCTCAGCGGGCCAGATAGTCATCGAGCGTTAGGTGCAGTTGGCGGATCCGCGCTTCCTGGTAATTGCCCAGCGTCTGCCCGCGCTTGCGCGAGGCCTTGGCCCCGTCGCGCTGCAGCGCAAGGTTGTCGGTATCCTGATCGAGGATTTCGGCCAGAGCAAAGCCGGGCACCGTGGTGTAACTGTCTGCCACGCCCAGCCGGATCGGCTTGGCCGGCGGCGGGCGCTCTCCGCTTTTGGGCAGGGGTTGCAGCACCAGGATTTCATGCAGGCATTGATCGACGCCCAACGGCCGGAAGCGGTAGCACAGCCGGATATTGATGCCGGGGAAGAAGAAGGCATTGGGGAACAGGAAGTATTCGATCGAATCCATCATCTCGCTGGTCGAGACGGCGGAGAGGTCCACGCCGAATTGCGCGCCCAGTTCCTGCCGCAGCAGCTTCGCATGTTCTGCCCGCGCCGAAGCGCCAGCCGGCAACCGCGACGGGTCGTGGCCCAGTTTGCCGAACAGGGTGGCCTCGCTCACATCCTGCTGCAGGTGGGGACTGGGCACGCCCACTGCATGCATGAAGCGCGACACGTGCGGGCCGAAGATATCGTATTGGGCATTGGCATCGGCGGCGGTGTAGATCGCCTGGCTATGGGTTTCGAGCACATGAAACGCCTCAAGAAAGGCCTCCATCGCCATCTTCCAGTTGGCCGGCAGCACCTTCTCGGTATGCAGCGCCACGTAACGGTCGTGCATCGGCCACAGCCGGAAATGTTCGGGCAGCACTTCGAGTTGTTCGACCAGCGGCGGGGGAGCCTCGCCCATGTGAATGAAGACGAAGCCGCCCCAGCTTTCGCAGGCGATTTCGTCCAGCCCGAAATTGGCCTCGTCGACATGCGGGAAGTCCCAGCGGCAGGGAATCTCGCGCAGCGACCCGTCGAGGTTCCAGCTCATGCCATGGAACGGGCAGCGGATGTGGCTGCGCCGTACCCCGCGCGATCCTTCGACGGCGAACTTCATGCCGCGGTGCGGGCAGCTGTTGATGAAGGCGCGGATCTTTGCGTCGGCGCCGCGCACCACCAACACCGAATGGGGGCCGACATCGTAGACATAGCGGTCGCCTGGTTCGGGAATATGCTCCTCGCGGCAGGCCCATTGCCAGACATTGGGCCACAGCTGTTCAAGCTCGCGCTCAAGGAAGGCCGGGTCGTGATAGCGATCGAACGGCAGGTCGGCATTGCCGAGGAATAGGTATTGCTCGGCCCGCATCGCCGCCGGCGGGTTATCGCCATCGGCATCCAGGATGTCCTGCATTGAGGGGCCAGGGCAGCGCGCCTCGCCCGGCGCCAATGCGGGATCGGACGGCGCGGTCAGATCGGGTCGGCTCATGCGCGGCTCCGCATGGCAGCGCGGTTGTAAAGCGGATCGGCCGGCTTGCGCTGGCCCACGATAAAGGGCGTTGCTTTGAGGATCGCATCGCTGGCGGGATCGTCGCGCGCCCAGTCGACGATCTCGGAGCGATAGGCAAATTTCCAGACCCCGTCGCGCTTTTCGCAGCGGTCGACATAGCGGCCCGCGATCACCAGATCGCGCTTGGCGCCATGTTCATCGGTCAGCCGGTGATAGGCCTGGTAATAGACCTCGCCAAAGGCCTCATCGCCAGCGATCTCGACCAGGTGCTGGCCCAGCATGTGGTGATTGCGGTCATGTCCGGACAGCGCCGTCATGCAGAAGGCGGCGAATTCGCGCGGGCCGCCTTCGTAGATGCCATAGGACAGGTGCGCATCGTCCCAGAACTGCGCCTCGAGCAACGCCTGGTCGAGCCGGTCCAGCGCGCGCATGTAATTGGCGGCAAGATCGATGATCGCCTGCCGGTCAGCACCTGCGCTCATAGCTCCCTCTCCATTTTGCGGATACTACGGCTGGGCCCGCAGCGGTAACTTGGCGATATGGATAGGGAAGCTGGCGGGAAGCGCGAATGAGCGGTGCGGGGGCGATCCCGAGCGCCGCCCGGCTGGCCGATGAGGCCGCGATCAAGGCAGTTCTGGCCAGCTACTGCCGCGGGGTCGATCGGGCCGATCCGGACCTACTCAGCAGCTGTTTCTGGGATGATGCGAGCGTCGATTATGGGGGCTACAAAGGGCCGGCACAGCCCTTCTGCCCCATGCTGGTCGAGGCTATCCGCAGCTGGGGCCAGACCCATCACCAGCTCGGCCAGACACTGATCGAGTTCTCGGGCGAAGCATCGGCACTGGTCGAAACCTATGTCACCGCCGGCCATTTCCCCGCCGACGGCCAGGGCGACGAGATGACTTATCTCGGCCGCTATCTCGACCGGTTTGAACAACGCGGCGCGGAGTGGCGGATTGGCACGCGGATGATCGTCATGAGTTGGACCAGGCTGGCCTCCGTCTCGCACGATCCACAAGGGCGCGCGGTTGCTGGGTTGCGGACTGCCGGGCGCAAGCCAGAGGATCCGCTCTACGAGTAAGCCGCTGGCCAGGCCGCTAGATACCGCCAGCAACAGGCGCTGGCCGATAGTTTGGTGCTGTCAGCCTAACCGCAACTCGTCTCCGATTGACAGAGCTATGCCCTTACCAGCGTCGGTTCAGCCCATGAAGTTCTGCCACTCGGCCAGGGCAGCCGAGCGGCGGGTCTTGTAGTTTGTCTGTCGATCAGGTGGCGTTCGAGATTGAAGTGGTTGTAGACGTTGGCATGGACCGAGGCGAACTTCTGAAAGCACTTCATTTTGTCGGAACCGGAGCATGGACCGCTCTCTTCGTCGGAACGGTAGCTGCGAATTTTCGGCCCGATTGTTAAGCCAGCGGCCCATCGCGCTGCGGTCCAGATTGCCAAGCTCCCGCATTGCAGCAGGGTACAATCTTAGCCCGTCGGTGACGAAAGCCCTTCATCCGGCTGACCCTCTGGCGCCGCACATCAGCAGCAAACAGCGGGCCGAACCTGTTCCACCAGAAACGCACCGTCTCTTGACAGACGTCGATGCCCCGCTCGAACAGCAGATCTTCGACATTCCGAAGCGACAGCGGAAAGCGGACATACAACAGCACCACCAAGCGGATCACCTCAGGTGAAGAATTGAAACGGCGAAAGGGGCTTGGCGCTAGGGCTCGGCGCGAGGTGCCACGTTGCTCTGACAGTGCCGGAAGCCCCCTTGTCAGCGGTTCGGGTTTGTCTACGCTGCGTGCGAGGGAGACGCCGGTGACCGAACCTAACCATTCCGCTGCAAAGCTTGGCGATCACCCAAAAGCGCTGTATTTTCTTGCGTTTACGGAGCTGTGGGAACGGTTCTCGTTCTACGGGATGACTTCCCTGCTTACTCTCTACATGGTCGAACAATTGCTGCAGCCTGGGCATGCCGAGCACGTAGCGGGGCTGGCCACCTTGCGCCAACTGTTCGAACTGCGCGCGCCGATGACCGATCTTGCCTTTGCCGTGCTGATCTATGGCTGGTATTCGGGGTTGGTCTATTTCACGCCGATCCTCGGCGGGTGGATCGCCGACCGGGCAATAGGGGCCAACCGCACGGTGATCCTTGGGGCGTTGTTAATGAGCGCCGGCCACCTCGCGATGTCATTCGATTTTAGCTTCCTGCTGGCGCTAGCTCTGCTCATCCTTGGTTCGGGCTGCCTCAAGGGTAACATTTCGGCGCAAGTCGGGGCGCTCTATCCGACCGAGGCTGAATCGCTGCGGGCGCGCGGGTTCACGATATTCTCAACCGGCATCAATATTGGCGCTGCTACGGGCCCATTGGTAACCGGGGGCGTTGCGGCAGTATTTGGCTGGCATGCCGGATTTGGCGTTGCTGCCGGTTTGATGCTGCTTGCACTTGTTACATATATCGCAGGACAACGCTATCTCCCGGCCAGCCGCCCGTTGCGGGAGCGCCGCGTGCAGCGTGCCCCCCTCTCTGCTGCTGAACGACGCCGGATTTGGGCCCTGCTCGCAGTGATCGCACTGACAATCCCAGCAGAGATTGCCTATCCGATGGTATGGAGCGTGGGGATCATCTGGGTCGACCAGCAAGTTAACTTGACCACTGCACTTGGCACCGCGCCGGCGAGTTGGTTTGGTTCGGCTGATTCAATCGGAAGCATTCTCGCTGCCCCGCTGCTGATTGTCCTGTGGTCTTGGCAGGCGCGGCGCAAGGTTGAACCCGACAGCCTGGGGAAGATCGGGATCGGGATGGTTCTCATCTGCCTTTCCGCGATTATGCTTGCGGGCGGCAGCGCGCTCGCGCCGGCACCGGGTCAGGTTGCGCCGGGTTGGGCCCTTGGGGGGTATCTGGCGATGGGGCTGGCGTGGATGTACTATTGGCCTACCCTGCTCGCACTGGTCAGCCGTGCAGCGCCGCCCTTGGTGACCGGAGCGATGGTCGGCGCCGCGTTTCTGTCACCCTTTATCGGCCATACAGCCGCCGGATGGGTCGGCAGCTTTTATGATCAGATGAGCCCGGCCGCTTTCTGGATGATGGATGCAGGGATCGCAGCGCTAGGGGCAGCCTTGGTGTTCACACTGCGTGGCCCACTCGGCCGTGCCCTCAACCAGCCCCTTGAGGCAGAGACGGTGACTTTGGCCAGTCGTTAAGACTGGTCAGCAAATTGCTGCATTAACCCCGCGCAGTGCAGCAAACCGAGCGATCAGCCAGCTCCGAAACGATGCAATCGCCGGATCAGCGAGATCGTCTGCATGCAGCTTGAGGTAATAGCCATAGCCGTCTTCGATCACTGCATCATAGGGCATGACCAGCTGTCCTGCAGCCAGTTCCGAGGCGAAAAGATCGACATCGCCAAGCATGACGCCGCCAGATGTCATCGCGTACTTGGCTGACGCTATAGCCGTGTCGAACGCCAGCCCGTCCATCGCCGGCAGACTGATTGCATTGCGCTGCAGATAGTCGCCCCACAGCAGATCACGTGGCAGGCCTTCAAGCTTGAGGTGCAACAGTTCCTGCCCCGCCAGAAACTGTTCAAGCGACTTGCCCGCCGCTGTCTTGGCGATGTCTGGCGAACACAGCGGTGCAACGCGGACCATCCACAGCAAGTCGGTGATGCGGTCGTCAACGTTGGGGCGATCATAGACAATCGCCATGTCCAGTTCAGTTGGCGGAAGACCGGTCACGTTGGCACTGGACAAGTCGATGCGGACTTCTGGATGGTCGCGGCGAAATTCGCTGAGCATTGGCATGAATATCTGCTGGAGCAGCGAAGGCGGCACATGCAACCGCATTGCCCGGCCCGGCACGCTTTCATCACGGATGGCGTTCATCGTCTGCTCGATCCGCTCGAGCGACTTGGAGACGACCGCCAGCAGCTCTTCGCCCGCGGGGGTAAGCGAAAGACGGCCGCCATCGCGCTCGAACAGTTGCTTGCCAAGCAAGCTTTCGAGCGCGCTGACATGGCGGCTCAGCGCGCTTTGCGAAACCGACAAAACAGCTGCCCCTCCGGTAAAGCTGAGCTGTTTGCCGACCGCCTCGAACGCACGCAGCGCGTTGAGCGGAAGCCAGCGCCGATTCATGACAGCCTTGTTCGCGATGACCTTGCCCCTCTGACCGCCGGCAACTGCGGCAACCTGATGTCTGACTATTTGACATAGGGCTATGCCAAAAGTCGATTTCTCGTTTGCCAGCGGCTGCGTCACTATCCTGAGCAATGCTTTGTGGGGAGTAAGCTGATGTCTGACCTGGCGTGGGCCGCAGGCCAATTTGACGCGCGCCGTGCCGGCCATTCCCTGCCGCAGGGCCTCTACCTCGATTTGCGTGCTCACGAGTTCGATCTGCAAGCGATCTACGGCCAAAGCTGGCTGATGGCCGGGTTCGAATGTGAATTGCCCAAACCCGGCAATTACATGGCGATGACTGTGGGCAAGTGGCCAATCCTGATCACCCGCAACCGCGATGGTGAAATCAAGGCGTTCCACAACAGCTGTCGTCACCGCGGATCGTTGCTTTGCCAGCCCGGCACAGGTTCTGCAGCGCGGTTGGTCTGCCCCTATCACCGCTGGACCTATGACCTCGACGGCGGGCTGCTGGCGGCCGGGCGGATGCCATCCGATTTCAGCAAGGCTGACCATGGGCTGAAGCCGGTTGCGGTCGAGTGCATTGCCGGTGGGATTTTCATTTGCCTGGCCGATACGCCTCCGCCCTTTGCTGATTTCGGCGCGAAATTCGAAGCTTACGCAGCGCCGCACGATTTCAAGAACGCCAAGCTTGCGGCGTCGTCGGTGCTGGTTGAATATGCCAACTGGAAGTTGGTGATGGAAAATGCGCGCGAGTGTTATCACTGTGCGACCGGTCATCCCGAACTGTCGCGGACCTTCCCGGTCGGCATGTCGAAGCATTTCGATATTGGCGAAAATGCCCGCAATGCCGCCTTCGCTGCCCGGATGGACCAGCTTGACCTGGCGCATGCCCCAATGGAAGGCGACTGGTGGCAAGTCGCCCGGTTTGCCCTCAACGAGGGCTGCTTGTCGATCTCGCCGGATGGGCAGCATCTCTCAAACAAGTTGATGTGCACGGCGGGCGATGGCGATTTGGGTTCGATGCGCTGGGCGATCGATCCGCACCTCTTTGCCCATGCGACTGCCGATCATGCTTTCATGTTCAGTTGTATGCCGGTCGGTCCCGCTGAAACACACGTGTTCAGCAAATGGCTGGTGCATAAAGATGCGGTTGAAGGGGTCGATTATCACCTCGACGAACTGACCGACCTGTGGACCCGGACCAATCTTCAGGACAAGGAACTTGCCGAGAATAATCACGCCGGAATCAACAGCCCCGGATATACCCCGGGCCCCTATTCGGAAGATGCCGAGATGCTCGTGATGCGCTTTACCGACTGGTATTGCGACAAGGCCCGTGCATACCTTGCTGCCCATGTCGATTGATCCACCCGCCGGCTTGAGACCGGAAACCCTTGCCGTAGCTTTCGGTTACGACCCGCAGACCGCGTCGGGATCGGCCAAGCCGCCGGTCTACATGACCTCGACCTTCGTCTATCCATCGGCTCAGCATGCCAAAAACGTTCACGAAGCATTCTTCGACGGTACCGGGCCGCTGGTGGGTGAGGCGCAGCATATCTATTCGCGGCTGGGCCACCCAGGGCTCGACATCCTCGAAGCCCGGTTGGCCGCGATCGACGGAGCCCAAGCTGCGGTTGCTTACTGCAGCGGCATGGCGGCGCATTCCTCCATCGCGTTGGCCTTTCTGCGCCCGGGCGACAGCGTTTTGCACGGCCGACCGATCTACGGCGGCGTCGATATGCTCTACAATAGCATCATGCCACAATATGGCTGCCATGCCGCGGCCTATGTGGATGGCACTGACGAGGCCGGGGTACACGCGGCAGCCAACCTGGCAATGGCGCAAGGCCCGCTCAAGCTAATCATTGCCGAGACACCGGCCAATCCCACGGCGGCGATCGTCGACCTTCAACTGATGGTGCGGCTTGCCGACCATATCGGCACGCATCAGGGACATCGCCCGTTGGTAGTTGTCGACAACACGCTGCTTGGACCATTTGCCCAACGTCCGATCGAACTGGGCGTGGACCTGTGTTTGACCTCGCTCACCAAATACTGTGGCGGCCACAGCGATCTGCTGGCTGGTGGCATCAGCGGAAAGCCTGAGCTGATCGATCTGCTCAAGGCGATGCGCACCACCTGGGGTAATCACCTTGATCCATATACGGCATGGCTGGTGACCCGCAGCCTTGAATCGGTCCACGTCCGCACCGAGCGCGCGATGAGCAATGCCCGCAGTGTGGCTGAATTTCTGCGCGATCATCCCAAAGTGGCGGGCGTCACCTATCTTGGGTTCCTGCCCGAAGGTAGCCGCCAGCGCGCAGTTTACGATCGGCAGTGCAATGCTGCCGGATCGACGTTCTCGTTCCACCTGCACGGCGGTGAGGCCGAAGCATTCCGGATGCTTGATCGAGTCCGTCTGCTGAAGCTGGCAGTCAGCCTGGGCGGATCTGAGACTCTGATTTGCCATTCGGCCAGTACCACGCACTACGCCCTTACCCCCGAGCAGCGGCTTGATGGCGGCATTACCGCAGGGACAATGCGCCTGTCTGTCGGGCTTGAACATGTCGACGATCTGATCGCGGATCTTTCCCAGGCTTTGGAAGCAGTTTGATGGACCTCAATTTTACCGGAACCGATCTGTGCGCGATCAACGGCACGCGCAGCCCGGCAGAAGCGCATTATGACGTGGTTGTTGTAGGGGCTGGCCCCAGCGGCACTGCGGCGGCACTCGAAGCAAAGCAAGCCGGGGCATCCGTGCTGTTGGTCGACGAAAACCCCGTATCGGGTGCGCTGATGGGCAATGACGTTCCGCTTTATTTCGGGGGCCGGATGACCGCGGCAACCCAGAACAGCGAACGGATGCTCGAAGCCGTTTTCATGTCGATGCCGGCCCTTGAACAGGCCATGGAGGCGGGCGTCGAGCTGCTGCTTGGAACGTCAGCCTGGGGCGTCTATCGCAATGGTCCTGGCGTGCAGAGCCTGCCTGAACAGGTCGTCGGACTCGCCGATGCAGAGCGTTCGTGGCTAGTCGGATTCAACCGGATCGTGCTGGCGACTGGTGCACGCGATCTTTCGCTTGCCTTCCCCGGCTGGAACCAGCCTGGAGTGATGGGCGCGGCAGCATTGCAGATGCTGCTAACCCGCTACTCAGCCTTTGACGGCCATCGTGTGCTGATCCTGGGCTCCCACGATCTGGCGCTGGAAACCGCCCTGATGGCAATTGAGCACGGACTTGAAGTGGCCGGGCTGGTCGAAGTGCGCGCCGCTCCACAGGGTTCTGCCGAGCTGGTTGCCAAGCTCGCGGCTGCGGGGATCTCGGTCCGTTGCAATACTGCGATCTCCTCGGCTCAGGGCGGGATCAATGGCATTGAGGCGGCGACGCTGAGCAGCGGCGAAACCATCGCTTGCGATACAATTTGCACCGCAGTTGGGCTTGTCCCCGCGATCGAACTGGTCGATGCAATGCACGGTCCGCGCGAACTCGATGGGCAGCGCGGCGGCTATGTCCCGCGCGGCGAAGCAAACGTCTCGGCAGTCGGGCTCTGTGCTGGCCTGGTCGACAGGGGCTTCGATCACGTTGAATACCGGATGGAATGGGTTCGCGCGTTGGCTGAAGTCTGCGCGCCGGATACGATCATCTGCCAATGCGAGGAAGTGACCCGCGCCGATCTGCTGGGCGTACAGCCGCCGAACTACCTAGCGCGGCCGCCAGCAATGTGTGCCCGTTCGCTCGAAACCCTGCTCGATGACGGGCCTGCCAACCAGGACCAGATCAAGCGCCTGACCCGCGCCGGCATGGGGGTTTGCCAGGGCCGCCGCTGCCGCGATCAGGTGGCGATGCTGCTAGCGCTCGAATCCGGTCAGCCGTTTGGCACCATCCCGCTCGCCAGCCACCGCGCCCCGGTGCGCCCTCTGCCCATGAAGATCCTCGCCGACTGGAACGAACCTGCTCAGATGGAAGCCGCGTGGGACGTGTGGTTCGGCATTCCGACCCAGTGGGTGCCGGTCGAAGATATCGGCACTCCATTCGAGGATGACCATCGCGGCATGCTTTATACGGGGATGTACGAATGAGCGGGTCGGAAGTCGTCATCATCGGCGGCGGCGTCACCGGGCTCAGCGCCGGCTGGTGGCTCGCGCGCTCGGGCGTCAAGGTCACCGTGCTCGACAAGTTCATTGTCGGCTGGGAGGCATCGGGTCGTAACGGCGGCGGCGCGTCGCATTACTCCAGTCCCCTGTTCGACGAAGAACAGCGCCTGTGGCCGCAAATGGACGAGCTGCTCGGCTATCCGACCGAGCATCAGAAGGAACGCATCCTGATTGCGATGACCGAGCGGCAGTGGGAGCAGTACCGCTTCGTTGCCGAGCGGCATCAACGGCTGAACCATCCGGTCGAACTCCTTGACGTCAAGCAGGTGCAGGAGGCTGTGCCGCTCGCAGGGGACAATTGCTTCGGCGGGGTCCATTACAAGTTCGGAGGGCACGCCAACCCCCAACGCAGCGTCCAGGCCTATGCCTGGGCCCTGCAGGATCTTGGCGGCAAGATCATGCAGCACAGCCCGGTCACCGGGTTTGAAACGGCAGGCGGCAAAGTAACCGCGGTGAAGACCGCGAATGTAACTTATGGCTGCGATGCTGTGGTGGTTGCCGCTGGTCCGCAGATCCCGCAACTGATGGCCCAGTTTGGCATAGATATTCCGCTTGCTGCCGCCCGGGCCGAGATGATCATCACTGAGCCCGCACCGATGATGCCGCTGGGCGGGGTTGATGGGCACAAGCTCTACGGTCGCCAGACGCTGCGCGGTAATCTAGCCTATGGCGGCGGTCCGCATGAATGGATCGACGTGGATGAAACTGGCCCGGCCGCTCGCCCGTCGACCCCATTGGCCCGCAATCTTGCGCGACGGCTTGCTGAACTGCTCCCCAAGGCGGCGCATCTCAACGTAATCCGCAGCTGGGCCGGAGTGATCGAGAATTCACCCGATGGCCGCCCGATCATCGACCGGCTGAGCAGTCCCGACAATGTCATCGTCGCATCGATGTCGAGCGTCGGGTTCGGGCTGTCACCTGCATCGGGTCATGCAATCCGCGACCTGGTGATCGACGGCAAATGCTCGTTTGCCGATATCGACATTCTCAAGCTGTCGCGGTTCGCTGGGCTTGAGCCCGACTGGCGCGAAAAGCGCGGGTGGATGCCGATCGCATGACCAGGTATTCGGCGCTCGGGCTGTTGCGCGGGGTCTTCAATGGTCACAGCCACTGGCAGCCGGCCTGGCGCGACCCCGAGCCCAAGGCCAATTATGATGTCGTGATCATCGGCGGTGGCGGGCACGGCCTGGCCACCGCTTATTACCTGGCCAGCGTCCACGGCATCCGCAACGTCGCGGTGCTGGAAAAGGGCTGGATCGGCGGCGGCAATACCGGACGTAACACCACCCTGGTGCGGTCCAATTACCGCCTGCCGCAGCTTCACAACTTCTTCGAATTCGGTCTCAAGATGTGGGAGCATCTGAGCGACGAGCTCAACTATAATGTGATGTTTTCGCCGCGTGGCGCGATGTTCCTGGGGCACAGCGATGCCGATATGACACGGCTGGCCGAGCGCGGCGATGCCATGCGGGTCAGTGGCATTGATGCTGAACTGCTCAGCCGCGACCAGGTGGCTAAACTAGAGCCGCTGCTTGATATGTCGCGCAGCGCGCGGTTCCCGATCGAAGGCGGGCTGATTCAGCGCCGCGGCGGCACCGCGCGGCACGATGCGGTTGCTTGGGGCTACGCTCGCGGGGCCGACAGGCTGGGTGTCGACATCATCCAGAAATGCGAAGTAACCGGCTTCGTCCGGCAGGGCGACGCGGTGGTTGGAGTGGAGACAACGCGCGGCCGCATCGGGGCTGGCCGCGTGGCGATCTGCGTGGCGGGGCACAGCGGCCACGTCGCCGCGATGGCCGGCCTCAAGCTGCCGGTCGAGAGCCAGACTTTGCAGGCCTTGGTCACCGAAGGCGTCAAGCCGATGATCAACGGTGTGATCATGTCGCAGTCGCTCCATTGTTACATCAGCCAGTCGGACAAGGGCGGGATCGTGATGGGCGGCGATCCGGACAACTGGCCAAGCTATGCCCAGCGCGGCCAGCCGATGGTCACCGAAGGAGCGATTGCGCAGGCGATCGCGCTGGTTCCGTCTCTATCGCGGTTGCGGATGCTGCGCACCTGGGGTGGAGTAACCGACATGAGCTTCGATGGTTCGCCGATCATCGGGACGACGCCGGTGCCCAACCTCTACCTCAACGGCGGCTGGTGCTATGGCGGGTTCAAGGCCACCCCGGTATCTGGTTGGACCTATGCCCACACACTCGCGACCGGCACGCCGCATCCACTCAACGCTCCGTTCGATCTCGATCGGTTCCGCCGCGGTGACACGATCGACGAAAACGGCGTCGGCCCGATGCCGAACCACCGCTAGAAAAGGGGCATACCAATGTTGCTGATCACCTGCCCCCACTGCGGAGCCCGCGCCCAGGCAGAGTTTACTTACGAGCGTACCGTCGATTCGATAGTTCAGCCCGGGGCCGACCCAGCGCAGGCGATGGAGCAGCTCTTTGCCCGCACCAATCCGCGCGGTCCCGATGAAGAGGTGTGGCGGCACACCTTTGGCTGCCGCGCCTGGCTGGTGATGACCCGCCACCGCGTTACTCACGCGATCGAAGCGATCCGCGCGGTTGGCCCGGAAACCTTGCCATGAGCGGTCCACGGCGCGACGGTGACCCAGGTTCGGTTCGCTTCACTTTCGATGGCAAGCCGTTGCTGGCGCGCCACGGCGATACACTCGCGGCTGCCCTGCTTGCCAACGGCATCGGTCTGGTCGCTCGCAGCTTCAAGTACCACCGCCCGCGCGGGATCATGGCCGCCGGGGTCGAGGAACCCAATGCTTTGGTGACTGTCGGCGCCGGCGGTCGCTCCGAACCAAATACCCGCGCGACCGACCTGTATATCTACGATGGCATGGTCGCACGCAGCCAGAACCGTTGGCCGAACCTTTCGTTTGACGTGGGCTCGATCCTCGGCCTCGCCGCAAAAGCACTTCCTGCCGGGTTCTATTACAAGACCTTTTTCGGCTCGGCCAAACGGTGGATGTTCTACGAATGGTTCATCCGCCGCGCCGCCGGATTGGGCGATGCCCCGACCGAGGCAGACCCAGATCGCTTCGCCCAGCGCGCAGCCTTTTGCGACGTGTTGGTGGTGGGGGCCGGGCCTGCCGGCCTCGCCGCGGCGCTGGCCGCTGTCGAAGCGGGCGACCGCGTGCTTCTGGTGGAACAGGACAGCCTCCTCGCGCCGTCGCTGATCCGTGATCCGCAGGACCTCGATCCAGCCTGGGCGCAAGCCACCGCAGCGCGGATCGGCGCGCTGGGCGGGAGGATACTGCTGCGCACCACGGCGATCGGCTATTGGGACGATAATCTCGTTACCTTGAGCCAGCGGCTGGTTGAACCGGGCGAGCAGCCACCGGGCGGGCCTGCGCAGCGGCTGTGGCATGTCCGTGCCAAACGGGTGGTGCTGGCAACTGGTGCATTGGAACGCCCCCTCGCCTTTGCGCATAATGATCGCCCCGGCGTGATGCTGAGCCAGGCCGTGCGGACCTATGTGCGGCGTTTCGGCGTGGTGCCTGGACAGCGCGTAGTAATCGCCACCAACAACGACGATGCTTACCTGACTGCCGCGGCCTTGCGCGATGCCGGGGCTCATATTGTCGCGGTGCTTGATACCCGGTCAGCACCTACTGGAGCAACTAGCGGCTTTACGGTCCACAATGGCGCAATTCCGCTGGCGACCAAAGGTGCACGTCATCATTTGCGCGAAGTCAGCGCCCGAATAGACGGCAAGGTTTTGCGTTGGCAGGCCGATCTTCTTGCAATGTCCGGAGGCTTCACCCCGGTGGTGCACCTGCACATGCAGGCTGGTGGCGCAAAGCTGGACTGGGATGAAGCCAGCCAGTCTTTCTTACCTGGTGCAGCGCAGCAAAATGTCACTTCGGTCGGCGCGGCCGCCTCTGCAGATCCGGTTGGCCCGACGCCGGCTCCGGAAAACCCGGCGAAGTCCTTCATCGACTTCCAGAACGACGTGTCGCTTGGTGATGTGGATATTGCCTGGGCCGAAGGCTATCGATCGGTGGAACATCTCAAGCGTTACACCACGCTCGGTATGGCGACCGATCAGGGCAAAACTAGCAACATGGCGGCACTTGGCCGGCTCGCCGAGAAGCAAGGCGTTGCCATCCCCGAGGCCGGCCTGACCACGTTCCGTCCGCCCTATACACCCGTTACCATGGGGCTGCTGGCCGGCCGAACCGAACGCGACGCCGGAGCACATCTGCGGCGCCTAGCCCTCTATGACGTGCATCAGGAGAAGACGCCGATCTGGCAGCCGCTGGGCTACTGGAAGCGCCCGCGCGCCTATCCACAAAGCACCGAGACGCTTGCCGAGGCAGCGCTGCGCGAGGCTCGCACCGTAAGAACGGTAGTTGGCATGACCGACGTTTCAACCCTCGCCAAGTTCGAAGTCAGCGGCCCAGACGCTGCCGCGCTGCTTGAGCTGATTTGCGCCACGACGGTCGGCAAGCTGGCGGTGGGACGCGGGCGCTATACCTTCATGCTGCGCGAGGACGGACTCGTTTTCGATGATGGCACGGTCTGGCGGCTCGGCGAAGATCGCTACCTCTTGACCAGCTCGACCGGCGGGGCCGATCGCATGGCCACGCACATCTCATATGTCCGCCAATTCCTCTGTCCGCAGTTCAAGGTATCCGCGGTCAATGTGCAGGAACATTATGCCGGGATCGCGGTCGCTGGCCCCCAAGCCAAAGCGGTCCTGTCGGCATTGATTGGCGACGACGCGCCGCGTCATATGTCGATCATGAAGGCCATGATTGCAGGGGTGCCGGTCCAGGTACTGGCAGCAAGCTACAGCGGTGAGCGGGCCTTCGAAATCTATGTCGAGGCAAGCAAAGCGGAACCGGTCTGGAGCGCTTGCGAAGCCGCCGTATCTGCCCGGGACGGCTGTCGCTACGGAATGGAAGCGATGGAATTCCTGCGCATCGAGAAGGGGCATCTGGTTGTCGGTGGTGAAATCGACGGCCGGCTCACTCCGCACGAATTGGCACTGGACAAGATGCTCAACAAAGCTGGCGGATATATCGGCGCAGCCGGGCTAACGCGCCCTGCCCTGAACTCACCCAGGCGTAAGCAGCTGGTGGGGCTGGAAGCGTTGGCAGGAACGATCCCCGAAGGCGCGATGCTTGTCTCGCTACAAGGCCAGTCAGCAGAAGGCCACGTTACTGCATCGGGACTACGTGTGCTTGACGGCGGCTCGATCGCCCTTGGTCAGTTGAACGGTGGCTTCGCTCGCCATGGCGAGGAAGTGCTCGCAACCTCTCCCACCCGGGGGCAGAGCGCGCGCGTGCGCGTCGTTGCACCCCACTTCTACGACACCGCGGGGGAGCGCTACCGTGACTAGCCTGTCGATCACTGCATTGCCCGCTGCACCGCTCCACGTGCTGGAGATCTGGAACGATGCGCCGGGTGTGGCCAAGCGCTTCGCCAAGTCATACGGTGCCAGCCTTCCTATCCAAGGATCGTCGCTGAAGTTGCCCTCCATGCAGCTCATCCGCTACGAACCGACTGTCTGGCTGGTCGATGGCGAGATCGGCAGCTTGGCCGAAATTCTCGGCACAGACGGCAGCCTGACTATGATTGGCGGCGGCATCGTGCGGGTCCGGCTGAGCGGCGCAGGCTGGCGCAGCTTGCTAATGGAAGGCGGCGTCTTCGATGCGGAATCCGAGGACTTCTCGGCCGGTTGCAGCGCGGCGACAGTGATCGATCACGTCAACGTCCGACTGCTGGTGGAAAGCGAAGACGCCTGCCTGGCTTATGTCCCGCTCAGCTACGCTCACGACATGGTCCACTTCTGGACGGTCGCGGCAGGATCGTCAGTCTAGCTGCTACCGTCCGGCAGCCGCATGGCGCAGGGTCAGCCCTTGCGCATGACGACGCTGGAAGCCCTTCCATAGCGTGACGCCGTTCCCGCCAGGACTGTAGGCGCTCCACGGCGTCTTGTCGGGGGCGTTCCAAACGCCATCGCCGGCATCTTCAACAGGTACGTCGAGAAAACTGTTCATGCCAGTATCATGCTTGAGGTGGACCGCCAGGAACGCGGTTATGAAGTGCAGGTTGATCGCGTTGACCCGGTCCGCCCGCCAGATCGGGTCTTGAAACCAATCTATGTCCCACAGGCTTCCGCGCATTTGTGCAGGCGGGGGGCTGAGCCCGATGTTGTGGCCGGCTTGACGAAATGTCAGCAAATACCGATCCGAATTCCTGGCAGTCTCGAAATCGGCGAGCGCGCCGGTCTTGTAGTCGACTGTCAGGTCAGCATCGCCCTGAATCAGCAGCAACGGCGCGGTGATGCCGAGCAGGCCTGCGTCCCCCCACGCACTGCGCGGTGCGCCGCCCGCCGGGGCAATCGCCACGATCGCCTTGACGCCTGGAACCTTGCCTTCGGCCTCGGTCGCAGCACCGCGCGCGAGCCGTTTCATCCACCCTCCTGGAACCTGGCCCATATTCGGGCCATCGGGATCAAGAGTGGCACCACCAGCGGCCAGGACTCCGTAGCCGCCCTGCGAATACCCGATCAGCGCCAGTTCGGCGGGGTTGATCAGCGCACCCAGATCGTGGCGCAACGTGGTCGCGACATATGCAATATCGACGGGCCGGTTGAAGTTGGGCACAGCCCGCTTTTCGGCTGAGACTACATAGGGGTCGGGATCTTCGTGATGAATGGCCGCAACCACATAGCCCTTTGAGGCCAGGTTCTCAGTCAGCCAGGTCATGACTGCCGGGGCATTGCTGTAGCCGTGCGAAAAGATCACCAGGGGGTAACCCTGCCCGTCTGGCGCGGCGGCGCGAATTGCAAGACCGGGCACGGTGAACTTGGCGGGAGGTCTGGGAGGCTCCCCGTAAAGGCTGCTCGAATAGGTCACACGAGCTGCGCCGCGCCGGGCCTTGGCCGGGTACCAGATATCGACGGTCAGCGCACGGTCGTGGAGGTCGATGCGTCCGGTGGTAGGATCGACATTGAGCAGATCAGGCTGGGCCCTGTGGACCAGGGTGACGCTGCGAAACCCCACCGCGTGCGGACCAAGCGGTGCCAATTGCGGGGCATCGATGCCGGGCACGCTTGGCGGCAGCGGCGCGCCGGGGCTGGCAGCGGCAAGCAAGGTGGCGAACGCTATCAGCGTGATTGTGGTCGGGCGAGCCATGTGATCTGCTCCTCCAGCCAGGGCATCTGCTGGATCAAAGGGGGGAAAGTTACTTCTTTCAGCTGCCGGCTGCATACCAGCGCCACCTGCTGAGGCAGAGCGCCAAGCTCGCCGGCTCGCGAAACAACTTGCACGGTTCGCGAAAAGCGGCCGCGCGGCATTGGTTCGATGCGGATGTGACGGAGCAGTTCGGGTGCTGCGGAGAGGCAGACCGGAGAGGTTATCGTCCAGCCCAGCCCGGCCGCAACCAGGGCAAGCTGCTGATGCGAAGATTCGACTTCCACCCCATGGCGCAAGCCGAGCTTCAGTCGCACGATCTGGCGTTCGATCTGTTGTCCCATGCCGGTCAATCGCGAGAAGCGGATAAAGGGCAAGGCGGCGGGGTCTGTATCTATCTGAAACTGCTTTGGATAGTTTGCGGGGACAGCGATCACGAAGCCCTCCTCGAACACCGGATGCAATTCGATATTGTCACGGTGCTCAAGGTTGAAACTGCCAGTCACCATCATGTCGATGTCGCGGGCCAGGAATTCGCCTTGATGTTCTTGCGAAATGCCTGAGCGAATATTCCACCGCTCGGCTCTTCCGCCCAGATCACTCAAAATGGCGGCGGTCAGCTGGTTCGCCAGACTGAACGACATCGCCACAGTCAGTCGCGCCAGCGGCAGGTCGGCGCCGACGCGAACAGTATCGTAGGTGCTGCGAGCCAAGGCCAGCAGATGCTTGCCGCGCTCGAACATCGAGCGACCGCTCGTCGTCAATCCCAAAGGCCGCATCGAACGATCGAACATTGGCGTTCCGATGCTCGCTTCCAGGCGGGCGATGGTTTGGGACACTGCCGACTGGGTAATCTCCAGATGCGCTGCACACTGCGACATCCCGCCCAGCTCGACGGTCATGATCAGGACCTCGATTGCGTGAAGATCGAACTCTTGCGCCGGCTTCATGGGATCACTTGCCCCTTGCTGGCCAGCCAGAGCCGACCGCATCATTATCAATCCTAATATGTACCATACCCGCGATTCATAATGCCGCTAGGCACAATTTTCAGGCCGAACCGGAACCAGACAGCAGGCTTCCAACCGTCAATCGATCCGCGCGCCTTGCCGCTGCAATTCACGCTGGACTGCTCTCAGGTCGAGGTCAGCGAACCCACGTCCGCTCTTGACCGCCAGGGCCGCTGCGACGCCCGCGCCCTGCCCGGCCACTGCACAGCACATCATATTGCGCACCGCCGCGTGGCTGACCTTGTCACCGCCGATCGTACGACCGGTGACGATCAGGTTTTTCACGTCATGGGGCAACATCGAACGATAAGGCACATGGAAATAACGCCCGGTCGTCGGCAGTATAAGATAACCGTAGCCGTCAATGAATTCGGGGAAGATTCCGATGCTGTCATCGAACCGTGCCTCGCCCAGCACATCGCTTTCGGTCAGGTTGTAGACCGCGTCGATCTTGCGGGTATCGCGAATGCCAAGGGTCATACCGAAGTTGCGCAGCTTGGCGTTCTCGCAGCCAGGCATGAAGGCCTTGAGCGCGTCGATTGCATGCATCGCCTGCTCGCGGCCCGCCATTTCGCCGTGCGTCAGGGCATCGGGATCGGTGCCGTCGAGATAGAGGTGGCACATGTTGAGGTACGTGAGATCGCCCTGATCTGAAACGGTGCCCCAGGTGCCCGCCATGGTCTTGACGCTATCGGGGATCAGACCGGCCTCCAGCGCCTTCTGGAACGGCTTGCGCAGGAAAGGGGAGAACATTTCGTCCTCCTTGCCGCTGGTTTTGACTTCCCATTCGCCGCCAACTGCCCAGTCGCCATAAGTTTGCGGATCGGCCTTCACAGCCTCGATGAAGCGCGACTTGTTGACCCCGCACATCGAGAACATCACCGAGACCGACATCATTTCGCCGACTGGGTGCTGATGGGTCGGCGCACCGCAGCGATGGGCGATGTCGCCATCTCCGGTCGCATCGATCACCCGCTTGGCCAGGATAGCCTCGCGCCCCGCCTTGCTCTCAACGATAACGCCTTTGAGAGTGTCGCCTTCCATGATCGGCGCGACGAACATCCGGTGCAGCATGGGAATGACCCCCGCTTCCTCGACCAGCCGGTCGGCCACGAATTTGAAGCCTTCCGCATCAAGCGAATGGCTGATCGATTGGGGCTCAGGCATGGCCGCACCCATCGCCTTGGCGCGATCCTCGAATTCGCGGCCGATGCCTTCGCTGTCGATGGTCTGGGGATGGCGATACCAGGCAAAACCCTCGACCCCGACCTGGGTGATATTGCCGCCGAAGCAGCCAAAGCGTTCGAGCAAGACAGTCTCGGCGCCTGCTCGTGCCGATGCCAATGCGGCGGCAAGTCCGCCAGGCCCCGACCCAACCACCAACACCTCGGTCTCGCGGATCACTGCAATATCGCGGGCAGGCTCCTGGATGAAACGGTTCATCGCTGCGACACTTCCCAATCGGGCGCCACGTAAAAGGGCGCGTTTGACGGGGCAAGCGGCGGCTTGCCCAGGACCAGGTCGGCACCCTTTTCACCGATCATGATCGTCGGCGCGTTGAGATTGCCAGTTGTGATCGAGGGCATGACCGAACTGTCGATAACGCGCAGGGCCTCGACCCCGATTACTCTGAGTTCGGGATCAACCACTGCCATGGGATCGCCGGGATCGCCGATCTTGCAAGTGCAGGAGGGGTGCAGCGCGCTTTCGACATGGTCGGTGATGAACGCGTCGATCGCTTCGTCGCTGGTGCAATCCGCGCCCGGCTGGATTTCGCGTCCGCGCCAGCCAGCGAAAGCGGGCTGCTGGAAAATCTCGCGGGTCAACCGGACGCAGGTGCGCATCTCCGCCCAGTCATCGGGGTGGCTCATGTAGTTGAACTGGATCTTCGGCTTATCGTGCGGATCGGCGCTGCGCAGCGTCACCGTGCCGCGGCTCTTGGAACGCATCGGGCCGACGTGTGCTTGGAACCCGTGCTCGGTCGCCAGCGCGCTCCCGTCGTAATTGATTGCCATCGGAAAGAAATGATACTGGATGTCGGGGTACCGGATCCCGGCGCGGCTGCGGATGAAGCCGCAGCTTTCAAAGTGGCTGGTCGCGCCGATCCCACTGCGCAAGAACAACCATTGGGCGCCCGCCAGCGCCTTGCCGAACAGGTTGGCCTGGCCAAACAGCGTCACCGGCTGGGTGCAGGCCATCTGGAAATAGAATTCGAGATGGTCCTGGAGGTTTGCTCCGACCCCAGGCCGATCAGCAAGGACCGGCAGGCCAAGATCCGTCAGTTCCAGTGCCGGCCCGATCCCTGAAAGCTTGAGCAACTGGACCGAATTGATCGGCCCACCCGAGAGGATCACTTCACGCGCGGCGCGGACCTGTTGCAACCGTCCGCCGCATTCGAATTCGATCCCGACGGCGCGCTTGCCTTCGAACAACACGCGCGTTGCCAAAGCGTGCTGGATCACTCGCACGTTCGATCGCTTCCGCGCCGGATAGAGATAGGCCTTGGCCGCCGAGCACCGTGTACCCTTGCGCACGGTCATGTCCATCCGGCCGAAACCCTCCTGACGGAAGCCATTATAGTCCTCAGTCAGGCGGTAGCCCGCCTGCTGCGCGGCATCGAGCCAGGCTTGATGCAGCGGATTGCGCAGCGTGCCATAGGTTGTGGAGAGCGGACCCGCGCTGCCGCGATATTCATTGCCCCCATCGGCCCGCATTTCGGCGCGTTTGAAATAGGGCAGGACATCAGCATAGCCCCAGCCCCGCGCGCCCTCCTCGTTCTGCCAGCGTTCGAAATCGAGCGCGTTCCCACGAACGTAAACCAGCCCGTTGATCGAGGATGAGCCGCCCAACCCCTTGCCGCGCGGGCAGTTCAGCCGCCGGCCGCCCAAGTGCGGCTCCGGTTCGCTTTCATAGCCCCAGTTCCACCGCCTGGTGTTCATCGGATAGGCCAGCGCAGCGGGCATCTGGATGAAAATCGACCGGTCACTGCCCCCGAATTCGAGCAGCAGGACGCGATTGGTTCCATCGGCGCTGAGCCGGTCAGCCAGCACGCAGCCCGCTGAGCCCGCGCCGACGATCACGTAATCGTAACTCTCAGCGGGTGCAGCGGTCATCGCTCGGTATCTGCGCCAGCTGAGGGGGCAGCGCGGTGGAGCGCGAGCAGGCCCTTGAGCGTACCCCAGCACATCAGCAATAGGATCAGCGCTAAAGGCAGTCCGGTGGCGATCGCCCCGGCCTGGAGCGAATTAAGTCCGCCGCTCAGCAGCAGGACCACGCCGATTCCGCCAACCGCGAACAGCCAGATCACCTTTTGCCGCAGCGGCGTATCGGTGCGGCCGCCGGCGGTCATCGTGTCAATCACCAAGGTGCCAGAATCCCAGCCGGTGACGAAGAAGATCAGGATCAGCGCGATCGCCACGAATGACGTAACCTGCGGCCAGGGCAGCGAGCCGAGCAGCACGAACAGCTGCGTTTCGAGCGTCGCTTTGGCCAGGTCCGGCGCCTGATTGGCGGTAATTTCGGCAATGCTGGCATCGCCGAAGGTCGTCAGCCAGATAATCCCAAGCAAGCTTGGCGCAATCATCGCGCCGGCAATGAATTCACGCACCGTCCTGCCCAGCGAGATGCGTGCCATAAACATGCCGACAAAGGGCGCCCAGCTGATCCACCAGGCCCAGTAGTAGACGGACCAATCGTCGTAGAACCCCACATCGCTGCGCCCGACCGGATTGGACAACGCAGGAAGCAGCCTGAGGTAGTTGACGATGTTGGCCATGAAATTGCCGAGCAATTGTAGCACCGGCCCGGTGACAAGCACGAACAGCAGCAATGCCGCTGCAACCCACATGTTGGCTTCGCTGAGAATGCGGATCCCGCGATCGATTCCGCCCCGAACCGACAGGAAAGTAACCGTAGCCATGATCGCGATGAGACCCAGGATCACAGCCGGCGAGCTGGCGATCCCGTACAGATAAGTGATCCCCGCCATTGCCTGCTGCGCGCCGAGCCCAAGCGAAGTGGCAAGGCCGAAGATCGTTGCCAACACCGCCAGCACTTCGATCAGATCGCCCACCAGCCCCCAGACCGCCTTGCCGACGATCGGATAGAAGGCCGACCGCATCGACAGTGGCATGGCAAAATCATACGCGAAAACCGCGAACGCTAAGCCGGTTACAGCGAATATCGCCCATGGATGAAGTGACCAGTTGAAGATCGTTGCGGCCATGGCCAGGCTTCGTGCGGCAGCAGGATCGCCTGCTGCTCCGCCAAGCGGTGCCCCCACTCCCCCGGCCATTGAGGACGCGAAATGGGTTACCGGCTCGCCCACGCCGTAGAACACCAGGCCGATCCCCATGCCCGCGCCGAACAGCATCGAAAACCAAGACAGCCGCGAATAATCGGGCGTGGCTCCCTTGCCTCCCAACCGGATCTTCCCGAGCGGCGACAATGCCACAACGATGCAGAAGAGCAGCAACAGGTTGCCGACCGACATCAAAAACCAGTCGAAGTGCGCCACCACGCCGCTGCGCATCGCCGCAAAAAGATCCGCTGAGGATTGGGGTGCAACCAAACTGTAAATTATGACCGCGAACGAGATCAGCGCGGTGGGAATGAACACCGCCGGGTTTACGATCATGCCGTTCCAGCGCCGATTGGACTGACCGTAGGCTCCGGGATAGATATCCTTCGTCCAATCCGACATCTTCCCCCCTTAGCGCAGCTGCTCCGCCGCTGTTTCCAGAGCCGTCCTCAGCCACGGCGCGAAGCTGCGCCATACTTCGACTTCAAACCGGTTTTCGCCAGTTCGTAGCAGGATAATCTCCACCGTTTCGAACACAGTGCGCGTGGCCCGGCCAAGGGCAAACCGATCGAGGTCGAGCGGACAGCCCGCGGCTATGACTTTCGCCGCGTGCGCACCTTCGACGATCAGGCAAACCGAGCGTTCGCTGACCTCGACAATCGCGACCGGCAGACCCGCGGCAGAGGACAGCGTTGTCCCCGCAGGAGCGCGCAGCAGCCACTCGTCCGGCCCCAAACAGGCCGCGCCGGCCTCGGTCGTGCCGATCCGCCGGGGCAGCTTGATCCCCAGCAAGGTCTCAAGCGCTTGCGCCTGGCGCGCGCGGAGCGAAAAGCGGGCCATCGGTGGTGCCAGCGTGATTGCCACGTTTTCGTCGGTGAACGGCTCCACCCGCACTGGCTCGCTGCGCATGAGTGCCTCAGACATTGAGCCGCTCCCCTTGCGGGTCATAGAAGACCATTGGACAGACTTTCGCGGTCAATGTCGCGCCGGGCATAGGGATATGCAGCGTCTCTCCCATCCGCCCCTGCCCGTCCTGGACCAGCGCCAGGGCAATCGAGCGACCGAGCGCTTCGCTCCAGTAAGCGGAAGTGACATGGCCGATCATGGCCATCGGCACACTCTGCGCTGGATCGGCAACGATCTGCGCTCCTTCTTCGAGCACCACTGTGGGATCGTCGGTCAATAGTCCAACCAGCTGCTTGCGCCCCGACGCAACGATATCGGGCCGAGACAGGCTGCGCTTGCCGACGAAGTCCGGCTTTTTCTTGCCCACCGCCCAGTCAAGCCCGGCATCGTATGGTGTCACCGTCCCGTCGGTATCCTGCCCGACGATGATGAAGCCCTTCTCAGCCCGCAGCACGTGCATCGCTTCGGTGCCATACGGTGTAATTCCAAAGGCAGCGCCTGCGCTTATCAGCCGTTCCCACAAGGCCCGGCCATAGGCAGCCGGTACATTGACCTCGAAGCCCAGCTCGCCGGTGAAGCTGACCCGGAACAATCTGGTGGGTACGCCGCAAATCGTGCCTTCGCGGATAGCCATGTGCGGGAAGGCTTCGGGCGAAAGGTCAATGCCTTCTACCAACGGCTCGATTACCTTTCGCGCCATCGGCCCTTGCACAGCGATGACCGCCCATTGTTCAGTTGTGCTCGTCAGCCAGACATCAAGGTCTGGCCATTCGGTCTGGAGGTAGTCCTCCATCATGTTCAGCACCCGCGCCGCGCCGCCAGTGGTCGTTGTCAGATGGAAGCGATCCGGTGCCAGCCGCGCTGAAACCCCGTCATCAGTTATAAACCCGTCTTCTCTCAGCAGCAGACCATAGCGGCACCGGCCGGGTTCAAGCGCTTTCCACGGGTTGGTGTACATGCGATTGAGGAACTCGGCAGAATCCGGCCCGACCACCTCGATCTTGCCCAGTGTTGACGCATCGAAGATCCCCACCGCTGAGCGGACCGCACGGCATTCGCGGTTCACCGCTGTGTGCATATCTTCCCCGCCTTGGGGGAAATAGCGGGCCCGCCGCCACTGCGCGACCAGTTCGAACACCGCGCCATGTTGCTCGGCCCAGGCATCGATGCATGTCTTGCGGGTGGGCTGGAACAGCTCGCCCTTGGCGTGGCCCGCCAAAGCCCCGAAAGTCTGCGGGGTATAGGGTGGGCGGAAAGTGGTAAGCCCCACCTCGGTGACCTGACGGCCCAGCGCCTTTGAGGCGATTTGCAACCCGTTGAGATTAGAAGTCTTGCCCTGGTCAGTGGCCATGCCGGTGGTGGTGTAGCGCTTGATATGCTCGATCGACTTGAATCCTTCGCGCACGGCGAGGTGGATGTCCTTGGCAGTCACATCGTTCTGGAAATCGACGAAGGCCTTGATCCGGGTTGGATCGCGCGGCGTGGGCAACGCGTCGATCGTCAGGCCGCTGCCGCAATCCCACTTGCCCGAGCAAGCACCAACACAGCGGACATTCTCGTTGGGCTGATCCGGGACATAGGCGCCCAAGACCTGGTCCCAAGCGAGGCTGCCCTTGCTATGCGACCACAGATGGACACTGGGGGTCCACCCGCCTGCCATCAGCAGTGCATCGCAGGCGATCCGGTCGGCGGCAGAGCCGTCGTTTCGGGCCACGGTAATGCCCTTGACGCCAAGCCGGCCATGCACATCGATGACGCTATGGCCAAGCCGCATTGCAATACCGAGCGCTTCCGCTTCAGCCAGCAGCGCCGCATCGACCGTGCTGCGCAAATCGACAATGGCCGCGACCTTCACTCCGGCGCGGGCGTGAGCGAAGGCATCGCGCCAGCCGCTGTCGTGTGCTGCCATCAGGGTGACCGATTTGCCAACCGCAACGCCATAGCGCTGCAGGAAAGTCAGTGCGGCCGAAGCCAACATCACCCCTGGGACATCGTTGCCCGCGAAGACCAGCGGTCGTTCAATGGCACCTTGGGCGAGGATCACTTCGCCGGCCCGGATTCGCCACAGTTTTTCGCGCGGCCCGCTGCCGATCTCAGCGCGGTGGTCGGTCAGCCGTTCGACCGCGCCAACGAAGTTGTCGTGGTAGTAGCCGAACGCCGTTGTCCGGCTGAGCACGGTCACATTGGGCGCTGCGGCGAGGTCCTTCAGACTATCCTTGAGCCAGGACCACAGTGCCGGATCGTCCAGCGCCCCGCCGCCGGGCTCGTCCTGTTCGTCGATCAGAATGACGCGCCTGGCCGTTCCGCTGGCTTCCAGCGCCGCGTCGATACCCGCTGGACCTGCCCCAACGATCAGCAGATCGCAGTGCGCGTAGGTCGCTCCGTAATGGTCAGGGTCTTCCTCGCCCGGGGCTTCGCCCAGTCCGGCAGCGCGGCGGATCAGCGGTTCATATATCTTGTCCCAGAACGAGCGGGGCCACATGAAGGTCTTGTTGTAGAAGCCCGCCGGTAGGAACATGCCGAGGCGGTCATTAATCGCCCCGAAATCGTGCTTGAGCGAGGGCCAGCGGTTTTGGCTGTTAGCGGCAAGACCTTCGTAAATCTCGACCGCAGTCGCGCGCAGGTTTGGCGTGTGGCGGCCCGGCCCGCGGCTCACAGAGACCAGCGCGTTGGGCTCCTCGCTGCCCGCCCCAAGCAGGCCGCGCGGGCGGTGATACTTGAACGAGCGCCCGAACAGCACCACGCCGTTGGCGAGTAGTGCCGAGGCCAGCGTATCGCCCGCGAACCCTTGGTACGTGACGCCATCGAAGCTGAAACTGATCGAACGGTTGCGATCGATCCGTCCACCATGGTCAAGCCGAAACCCGCTCATCGCCGTGGTTCCCCGGCCTTGTAGGTTACCTCGAACTTATCGCTAACGGTGTCGCGTACCGCGTTGAAAAATCGCCCGCAACCGTGGATATGACGCCAGCGCTCGTGATGGCGTCCGCGCGGGTTGGAGCGGATGAACAGGTACTGCTGCCAGTCCTCATCGCTCAATACGGATGGATCGACCGGGCGGGCGATATGTGCTTCGCCGGCATAGGCAAACTCGATCTCGGCGCGCCGTTCGTCGCAATAGGGGCAATGGATCAGCAGCATATCAGTGCGCCACCGCCGCTGCTGCGGCTTCGTCGATCAGGCGGCCGGTACGAAACCGATCGAGGTTGTAAGGCGCATTGATGGGGTGCGGTTCGTCCTTGGCCATTGTGTAGGCGAGCAGGTCGCCCGCGCCCGGTGTCGCCTTGAAGCCCCCGGTGCCCCAACCGCAGTTCACGTAGAGGCCACGCACCGGGGTCTTGCCAAGGATCGGAGAGCGATCCGGAGTGACATCGACGATTCCGCCCCAAGTGCGCAGCATCCGCATCCGCCGGAAGATCGGGAAGATTTCGCAGATTGCCGCAAGGGTATGCTCGACAATATGAAGTGCGCCGCGCTGCGAGTAGCTGACATATTGGTCGGTGCCGGCGCCAATCACCAGCTCACCCTTGTCCGACTGGCTCATATAGGCGTGGACGGTGTTCGACATGACCACGCAGGGGAATACCGGCTTGACCGGCTCAGACACCAGTGCCTGCAGCGGATAACTTTCGAGCGGAAAATCGAGCCCAGCCATCTGCATGACCACCGAAGTATTGCCTGCCGCCGATACGCCGACACGCTTCGAGGCGATGAAGCCGCGTGTCGTTTCGACCCCTTCAACCGCGCCATCCGTGCCGCGGCGGATACCAATGACAGCGCAGTTCTGGATGATATCGACCCCTAGCGCCGCTGCAGCGCGGGCATAGCCCCACGCCACAGTATCATGACGCGCAGTTCCGCCCCGCCGTTGCAGTGCCGCACCGAGCACCGGATGACGCGCGTTCGGCGAAATGCTGAGCGGCGGACAATAGTCTTTGGCCTGCTCGGCAGTGAGCCATTCGTTGTCGACACCGTTCAGCCGGTTGGCATGGATATGACGCTTGAAGCTCTGCACATCGTGAACGTTGTGGGCGAGCATCATAACCCCGCGCTTCGAATACATCGTATTGTAGTTGAGCTCCTGGCTAAGCCCATCCCACAGCTTGACCGCGTGATCGTAGAGGTGCGCGCTCTCGTCATAGAGATAATTCGAGCGGATGATGGTGGTGTTTCGCCCGGTGTTGCCACCGCCCAGCCAGCCTTTTTCGATTACCGCAACATTGGTAATCCCGTATTTTTTGGCGAGGTAATAGGCCGCGCCCAAACCGTGCCCGCCGGCCCCGACGATGATCGCATCATAGGCCGGCTTTGGGCTCGCATCAGGCCATTGCTCGGGCCACGACTGATGTCCGCCCAGCGCTTTGGCAAATAGGCTCAAGGCACTGAACCGCGTCATGCAGCAATGCTCACAAGCGGGGCATAAACCACGATCATCGTGCATCCGCCCAGGCTGCCCGCGCGATGCTGCGTGCCAGGCATGCGCACCACGAAATCACCCGGTAAGTAACTTGCGTCATCATCGAAGAATTCGCCATCAAGCACATAGATCTGTTCAATCGTATCGTGTGCGTGAAGTTCACCTAACGGACCCGCTGCGACCCGCAGCAACATGGTGCGGTAGCCTTGGGGATCATCGACCAAAGGACGGATCAATTCTCCCGGCCGCTCGCCCGCAACCCAGTTACCGGCTTCGATCTTTCTAGAGCCTACCAGCTGCAGGGTCCGGCTTTCGTTCATTGCTGGGCGTGCTCCAAGGCTGTCCTGGCGCGGTCGACATAGAAGTCCTTGAACGCTTCAACCAGTTTCTCTTCGACTGCGTAGGGCCCCTGACGATAGCCCGCGTTAGCGATCCCGAGGTGATTAAGCTGCGAAAAGTGACCGTCCTGATCGTTGGTGGTGCGCCACAGCGCGGCAATGCGATCGGGGTCATAGTCCACCCCTTCAACCGCGTCTTCGTGCACCAGCCAGCTGGTCCGCAGCAAGGTCTGGCCGGCCGATACGGGAGTAAGCGAAAAGGTTACCACGTGATCGCAGCAGAAATGGTGCCAGCTGTTCGGCTGAGTCCAGACCGACAAACTGGAACTCTCCGGTTCGGTGAACGGACCGATCAGCTTGTTGCAGGCAAGCTTGCCGTCGATCGACTGAGTCACGGCACCGTTCGCTAGCGGCAACCGTGCGACCCGGTGCCACCAACCGTCGGGAAATTCGATCAGCTCACGGAAGATGCCCATCTTCTGCCACTGCGAGCGCTTGGCTTCGACCATCGCATCGAAAGCGCTGTCATCGACCACATCGTTGTCGCCGTCCTCTGGCAGGCCCTTGCCGAAGCCATAGGTCCCCAAGACGCTGATCAGCTCCGGATGGCCGGAATCGCAATGGTAGCACTCGCGATTGTTTTCCATGACGAGCTTCCAGTTGGCATCCTCGATCAGGTCGTCCTGAACCGCGACCTTGCATTTCTCGAGATCGTAGATCGCTATCTGATCGGCGATATCGGCTCTGACCCGCTCGATTGGGGGCGGATCGTCAGCCATGCAGACAAAGATCAGCCCGCCGATGTTTTCCAGTGCCACAGGGCTCAGGCCGTGCTCCTGCTTGTCGAAGTCATCGGCCATACTGCGCGCCGCCAGCAGTGCGCCATCTAGGCCATAGGTCCACTGGTGGTAGGGGCAGGTCAGGCGCGGAGCGCGGCCGCGTTGCTGTTCGCAGATGCGGGCGCCGCGGTGGCGGCATGAATTCCAGAAGGCCCGAACCTGATGGTCGCGCCCGCGCACGACGATGATCGAATTACTACCCAGTTCGAACAGGAAGTAATCGCCCGGATTCTTAATGTGCGCGACAGTGCAAGCGTAGAGCCAGACGGACTTGAGCATGACCTCGGCGTCAAACTCAAACGCCGCGTCGCTGACATAAAGCTCGCGCGGGAGGGTATATCCGGGGCGATCCTGTTGCAGTAACTGGGCAATGGGTTGGTAGCGAGACACGCGCCTAGCTCCTCAATGCTGTGTTGTCGGGGTCGAACGGCGAATCGCCGATCACCGTCGCTTTGTGGCGTTCACCCAGGATGACCACTTCGAGCTCTGTGCCAGGCTCACCCAGCGCGGGCGCCACCATGGCCAGCGCCAGGCTCTTGCCGCAGCGCCAGCCATAGCCGCCCGAAGTCACCCGGCCAACCAGCGCATCGCCTTGATAGATCGCCTCGGAACCGCGCGCATCGGCATCGGTCACGCCGTGGACTTCCAGCGTGACCAGCCGGTTCGCCAAGCCCTTCTCGCGCCAGGCGAGCAATGCGTCCTTACCGCAGAAGCCCGGCTTTTTGAGGCTGATGAAGCGATCTAGGCCGCTCTCGTGCGCCGAATATTCAATCGACAGTTCGCGCGGGATCAGCTTGTAGCTCTTTTCAAGGGCCATTGCGGTCATCGCGCGGATGCCGAATGGTTTGATTTCGAACTCCGCTCCGGCCTCCATCAGCTTGTCGAAGATGTAGTTCTGCAATTCGATCGGATGGTGAATTTCCCAGCCAAGCTCACCGATGAAGTTCACTCTCAACGCATCGACCTGCGCCGCGCCGATACTGATACGCCGCCCCGTAAGCCACGGAAACGCTTCATTCGAAAGGTCGGCGTCGGTCAGCTTGGTCAGGACATCGCGGCTGCGCGGACCGGCCAGCACTAGCACCCCCATGGCGGTGGTGAGCCGCTCCATGGTGACCGAACCATCGCGCGGCAGGGCCTTGCGCAGGTAATCGTGATCATGCCGCTCATAAGCGCCAGCGGAAACGAGGTAATAGCGCTGCGGCGCGATCTTGTAGACGGTAAACTCGGCGCGCACCCCGCCCTTCGCGGTAAGCAGATAGGACAGCGAAACCCGGCCGACCTTTTTGGGCACTGCGTTGGTCAGCAGGCTATCGAGCCAGGCTTCAGCCCCCGGCCCAGCAATTTCGCACTTGGCGAAAGCGCTCATGTCCTGAAGTCCGACCTTTTCGTGCACGTGACGGCATTCATTGCCAACGTGCTCGAAATAATTCGAACGGCGGAACGACCACTTCTCGCGGATCGGTTCGCGATTGGCGGTCACCGGATGATTGTGGTTCAGCAGTACATCTGGACGATCGAGATCGGCCTCGCTCAGCTCATAACCCTGTGGCGCGAACCAGTTCGGACGTTCCCAGCCGAACACCGACCCGAAGACCGCTCCGAGTTCCTTCATTCGGTCATAGCACGGCGTCCGCCGCAGTGCCCGTGCCGCCTCGCGCTCTTCGTCCGGATAATGCACGGTGAAGACCTTGGCGTAGGCTTCTTCGTTCTTTTCGATCAGGTAACCGCGCCCAGCGTAATCGCCGAAGCGGCGCGGATCGACGCCCATCATGTCGATGGTCGGTTCGCCGTCGACTATCCAGTGCGCCAGCTGCCAACCCGCCCCGCCCGCTGCGGTAACCCCAAAGCTGTGGCCTTCATTGAGCCAGAAATTCTTGAGGCCCCACGCCGGACCAATAATCGGGGAGCCGTCAGGCGTATAGGCGATCGCGCCGTTATAGACCCGCTTTATGCCAACTTCGCCAAATGCCGGCACGCGCTCCATCGCCGCGAGAATGTAAGGCTCGAGCCGCTCGAGCGCGTCAGGAAACAGTTCGTATTCGCTGTTGGCGTCAGGGCCATCGACGTAACAGGCCGGCGCGCCGACTTCGTAGGGGCCAAGCAGCAGCCCACCGGCTTCCTCGCGCATGTAATAGCTTGCATCACTCTCGCGCAGCACGCCCATTTCGGGCAGGCCATGCTGCTTGCGTTGCATGATCGCGGGATGCTGCTCGGTGACGATGTACTGGTGCTCGACCGGGATCACGGGCACATCGAGGCCGACCATTGCGCCTGTCTGGCGGGCAAAGTTGCCCGAACAGGAAATGACATGCTCGCAGGTGATCTCGCCCTGGTCGGTCGAAACCAGCCATTCGCCTGATGGCAACTGCGTGATTCCGGTGACTGTTGTATTGCGATAGATCGTCGCGCCGCGCTGGCGTGCCCCCTTCGCGAGGGCCTGGGTCAGATCGGCAGGCTGGATATAGCCGTCTTCGGGGTGCTGAATGGCGCCGATGATCCCCTCAGTGTTGCACAGTGGCCAGATTTCCTTGACCTCGGCGGCGGTCAGGAAGTTAACTTCAACCCCGATCGTTTTCGCCACTCCAGCGTAATAGTGGTACTCGTCGAGCCGGTCGCGCGAGGTTGCTAGACGGATGTTCGAAACCTGCGAGAACCCGACATTCAAACCGGTTTCCGCTTCGAGACTGGGATAAAGCCCGACCGAATATTGGTGCAGTTTGCCGACCGAATAGCTGAGGTTGAACAAGGGCAGCAGCCCAGCTGCGTGCCAGGTCGATCCTGAAGTCAGTTCCTTGCGCTCAAGCAGGACTGCGTCGGTCCAGCCAAGTTTGGCCAGGTGATAGAGCGTGCTGACGCCGACCACGCCGCCGCCGATCACTACTGCCCTGACGCTCGATTTCATGTGGCGCACCCGATTGCTTTCGATCAGCCTGCGCTATGTCAGCCAATGGGCAGAGGCGACAACCGCCAAGGCCGAGCCAACGGCTAACATCGCCAATTCTAATATTCAAGATTAGTTCAACTTGAGATCGCAGTGCATTTGTGCGTGGCGCTTCGGCAAAATTCAGGCATGATTGCCGGGGCGATCGCCGCCAGTGCAACATCAGGGGGATTTCTTGGCCAGCACCTCAGCGCCGATCGGTGAAGACCGCGCGGCTGAACAACTCAGCCGCTCGCTCAAATCGCGGCACGTTTCGATGATTACGTTTGGGGGAATAATCGGGGCCGGGCTGTTCGTTGGTTCATCCACCGCGATCAGCACGATCGGTCCCGCTGCGGTGGTCAGCTATGCCTTGGCCGGATTCCTCGTGCTGCTGGTCATGCGAATGATCTCTGAAATGGCAATGGCGCTTCCGGGCGTGCAAACCTTCCCCGATTTCGCCCGTGAAGGGGTTGGCAACTGGGCCGGGTTTCTGGTCGGCTGGCTCTACTGGTATTTCTGGGTGGTGGTAATCGCGATTGAGGCGATCGCCGGCGCGAAAATCATCAACGGCTGGTTTCCTCAGTTTGCAGTGTGGCAGATCGGCGTGGCTTTGATGGCGGTGCTGACCGCAGTGAACCTGCTGTCAGCGCGCTCTTATGGCGAGTTTGAGTTCTGGTTCGCTTCGACCAAGGTGGTGGCCGTGATCGCCTTCATCGCAATCGCGGCAGCATTTGCTTTCGGGATCACTTCACCGAACGGTTCCACCTTTGCCAACCTGACGAGTCATGGTGGGTTTGCCCCGGCCGGTATCACGCCAATTTTTGCTGGGGTCGCAACCACGATCTTCGCGCTCTGCGGAGCGGAGATCGCCACACTTGCTGCTGCAGAATCCGAAGAAGGTGCGCAAACCATCGCGCGGATGACGATCTCGGTTTCGATCCGGATCATGGTGTTCTTCGTGCTTTCGATCCTGATGATTGTTTCGGTAGTGCCATGGAACGAGATCGTCGTTGGGGTCTCACCTTTCGCGCACGCGCTCCGCGTGATGGGTTATCCGGCCGCCGATCTGGTGATGAATTCGATTGTTCTGGTCGCGGTCCTGTCTTGTCTGAACTCGGGCCTCTACATCACCAGTCGCGCGATGTTCGGCCTGGCGCAAAACGCTGACGCGCCGGCCGCCTGTGTAAAGCTGAGCAAGGCGCGCGTGCCAGCACGGGCGATCCTGATCGCCAGCCTGTTCAGCTATGGTGCGCTCGCCGCATCGGTGCTTTCGCCCGACATGGTGTTCAACTTCCTGGTCAATTCGTCGGGCGCGATCATGCTGTTCATTTACCTGCTGATCGCCTCGGCACAACTGCGCCTGCGCGACCGCTTCGAGGCGGAAGCACCCGAAGCCCTGAAGCTGCGGATGTGGTTCCACCCCTACGGCACCTGGGCCGCGATGGCCGGAATGGTTGGCGTTCTGGTCCTGATGGCCATGTCGCCTGGGCACCGGGTTGAACTTTGGGCCAGCGTGCTTGTGACCGCAGCTTTCGTGATCGGTTATTGGCTCAAATTGAGACTTGCAGCGCGCAGCAGAGCCGCATGATTGCTAACGCCCTGCGCAAGGGAAATTTTCCGATCGCGACATTCTTTTCAATCGCAAGCCGCAACCGGATCGCTGAAGGATAGAATAGCAGCAAGAGCCGTGGGAGCTGAGGCGTGAAACTGGAAAACGATCCCCTCGCGGCATTCTGGATGCCATTCACCGCCAATCGGGCGTTCAAGGCGAACCCCCGTCTGCTGTCCGCCGCCAAGGACATGCATTACACCAGCAGCGACGGGCGCCAGATCCTTGACGGCACCGCCGGGCTGTGGTGCGTCAATGCCGGACATTGTCGCACGCCAATCGTCGAAGCCATCCGCAAGGTCGCGGGCGAAATGGATTTCGGTCCGACCTTTCAGTTGGCTCATCCCCTGGCATTTGAACTGGCCTCGCGGGTCGCTGCGCTTATGCCCGAAGGGCTCGACCGGATCTTCTTCACCAATTCGGGTTCGGAATCGGTCGACACTGCACTCAAGATCGCGCTCGCTTATCAACGCGCGCGCGGCGAAGGCACGCGCACCCGCCTGATCGGGCGCGAGCGGGGCTATCACGGCGTCGGGTTCGGCGGGATTTCGGTCGGTGGGATCGTCAACAATCGCCGCCAGTTCGGCACCCTGCTGGCCGGGGTAGATCACTTGCCGCACACCCACGACCTTGCGGCTAACGCCTTCACCAAAGGCCGACCGCTGCACGGCGCACATCTCGCCGACGAGCTTGAGCGGATCGTTACGCTGCACGGCGCCGAAACGATCGCTGCAGTGATAGTCGAGCCGATGGCCGGATCGACCGGCGTTCTGATCCCGCCGCTCGGCTATCTTGAGCGGCTACGCGAAATCTGCACCCGGCATGGGATCGTCCTGATCTTTGATGAGGTGATCACCGCATTCGGCCGCCTGGGCGGGGCGACTGCGGCGCATGTGCTAGGCGTGACCCCCGATATCATCACTATGGCCAAAGGGCTGACCAATGCCGCGGTCCCGATGGGGGCAGTGGCGGTCAATCGGACGATCCATGATACGGTTGTCGAAGGCGGGCCAGACGGGATCGAGCTGTTCCACGGATACACCTATTCCGGCCACCCGCTCGCGGCAGCGGCCGGGATCGCCTCGCTCGACCTCTATCGCGAGGAAGCATTGTTCGAGCGTGCCGCCGGCTTGTCCGGATACTGGGAACAGGCGGTCCACAGCCTGAACGGCAAGCGCCACGTGATCGATGTGCGCAATATCGGGATTGTCGCGGGAATCGAGCTTGAGCCACGCCCCGGCGCGCCCGGCAAGCGGGCGATGGAGCTGTTCCACAAGTGCTTCGATAATGGCCTGCTGATCCGCGTTACCGGTGACATCATCGCTCTGTCTCCGCCGCTGATTCTCGAGAAGGCGGACATCGACGAGATGGTCGGACGGATTGCCGAGCTGGTGGCCACGATCGACTAAAGCGTCAGGACAATTTTTCCCACATGACGTTTGGATAGAAAAGCTTCTTGGGCCTGGGCAATGTCGAACAGGGGATAAGTCTTGGCCAACAGCGGTTTGATCTCACCGCGTTCGATGTAGCCTATCAGGTTGGGAAACACTTCGGAATCCAGAACCGTACAACCGAACAGGGCTAGGTCCTTAAGGTAAAGCGTCCTCAGGTCGAGTTCGGCGATGGGGCCTGATATGGCACCGGCCACGCCGTAGCGCCCGCCGTTCCTCAGGCATTTGAGGATCTCTGCAAATTGGGGACCACCAACCACATCGACCGCAGCGTCGAACGGAGCGCCGGCAGAGTCTGCAGCCAAATCTGCCCCGCGCGGGATCACCTGATCCGCGCCCAATGCGAGAACCGCGTCGGCCTTGCCTCCGCCCGCTATCGCAGTGACCGAAGCCCCGCGACGCTTGGCCAGTTGCACCGCAGCAGAGCCGACCCCGCCCGAAGCGCCCGTGATCAGCACCCTTTCGCCAGCAACAAGGCCAATGCGCGTAAGCATGTTTTCGGCTGCCGAATAGGCACAAGGGAAGCTGGCGAGTTCTGCGTCGCTCAGCGTGCTTTGGATGGCGTGGGCATGAACCGCAGGAGCCCGGCAGTAATCGGCAAAGCCGCCGTCCACTTCCGAACCGAAATAGATGACATCGAAGGGCGCGGTCCCGCGGAAAACTGGTTCGACCAACACCCGCTCGCCAATCCGGCGCGGATCGACGCCAGCGCCAACCGCGACAATGCGGCCGCAGGCATCCGCACCCTGAATGCGCGGAAATTGGAAGGCCGCCCCAGACCAACCGTCCTCCTCGGCCCCGGCAATGCCCGTTGCAGCACCAGCCTCAGTCGCCTCGGCCACGGCTTTGGAATACCAGCCGATCCGGGTGTTGATATCGGTGTTGTTGACCCCGGCCGCAGCCACCTTGATCAGGACTTCACCTGGCCCCGGTACCGGAACGGCGACGTCATCATGCAATTCAAGCTTGTCGAAGCCGCCGTGACCGGTGAGCAGGACCGCGCGCATGGTGACAGGAATTGTCACTCGGCGCGCGCCAGCCCGAACTGGTTCAGGTACCATTTCTGGAACTTGATCACACTGCCTTCCTGATCGGAATAGCGGCCCGGGCGATAGCGGCTGGACATGATCCCGGCCTGGTTATCCTCGGTGATCACCTTGTCCTGCGTCGTCGTTGCGTGATAGCCCCAAATCATCTTGGGAATATCTACCTCGGCCTCGCTCGCGCGGCCATCGACCAGCCAGATCATCTCGACATCGCTTTCAAGCGCCGAACGCGGGGTGAACTGAAACAGGATTGCGAAGTGGTCGTCGGCCACGATCTGGGTGAACGGACTGAAGCTCAAGTGCATCCGCCCACCATCGGCTACCGTGCGTTTGCCCATCAAGGGCGCGGGTGCGGTTCCATCCTGGGTTTCGGACGACCAGCCATCCTTGTTCATCCGCTGCATCATCAAGCGCAGGTGGCTGCTGCCGGGCGGCTCATCGATATTACCGATCGGACGCCCCAAGGCTGCCGCGCGGGCCTCCCAGGCTTGCAACTTCGGGGCGAAATTGGCGATGGCGTCGGCCGGACCGGAGCTGGGTCCTGCCCCTACGGCGACGATCGATTCCGCCGCATGCATCGAGCAGAATTCGGGGTGAGAGGGCACGCAGTGATAACATTCGAAGAAATTCTCGATCACCAGTTTCCAGTTGGCATCGGTCGGATAGCTGCCGGCATGGGCGATGCGCGCATCGGCAATGCCGTGATAGTCGAGGATCGGCCCCATATCGCCGAAGGTGGCATCAAAATCGTCTGGCTCACCTTCACTAAGGTTGATGAAGATCAGGCCATGGAACACCCGCACATGACAGGCGAACAGGCTGTTTTCGGCCTTGTCGAAATCATCCGGCATCAGCCGCGCGGCGAGCAGCCGTCCATCGAGGCCAAAGGTCCAGGCGTGATAGGGGCAGACCAGCCGCGGCGCATTGCCGCTTTCCGCGGAACAGATCGTTGACCCGCGGTGGCGGCAGACATTGAAGAACGCGCGGACGCTGCCTTCATTTTCGCGGATCACGATGATCTGCTCGGCTCCGATCCGGAACAGGAAATAGTCGCCCTTATTCGGAATGCGCGAGACATGACCGGCGACGATCCATTTCTTGGCGATCACCTGTTCGAAATCGGCCTTGAACACCGCTTCGCTGGTATAGAATTCCTGCTCGAAGCTATAGCCAACCCGCGTGCGGGCAGCGAGGCGCTGCATCAATTCGGGCGAAGTTTCGGTCATGTCATTTTGATCCGGGCACTGGTGGGGTCGTAAAGCGGTTTGAGCGAGGCAGTGGCAGGGTAGCGCACTCCGGCAATCTCGATCTCATAATCATCAGCACCGATCGAGCCGACGATTCCGCCATCAGCTGCAGTGACATAACCAAGCCCGCAAGCGGCACCGAGCGTATGCGCGTACATGCCCGAACGAACGTAGCCGGCGATCCGATCACCCTGCCAAATTGGCTCGTTATGATAGAGCATCGGCTGATCCGACTTGAGCAGAAACTGGACGAGGCGCTGCTTTAGCCCCGCTTCCTTCTGCCGCAGCAAAGCTTCGCGGCCGATGAACCCTCCCGGCTTGTGGAGCTTGACCGCGAAGCCAAGCCCAGCTTCGAGCGGCGTATCCTCATCGGTAATGTCATGCCCCCAATGGCGGTACGCCTTCTCCATCCGCAGCGAATTGAGCGCGTGGTAACCGGCGTGTTTCAGCCCGAACGCTTCGCCCGCCGCCACGATTGCGTCATAGACCCCGGCCATGAATTCGGTGGGCACATAAAGTTCCCAGCCGAGCTCCCCGACATAGGTGATGCGCGAGGCGCGGACGATCGCGTAGCCGAGTTCGATTTCCTGGCTGGTCCCGAATTGGAAAGCGCCGTCGGACAGGTCGTTGGGGCTGAGCGATTGCAGTAGTGCTCGCGAATTGGGGCCCATTATTGACAGGACACCCATGCCCGAGGTCACATTGGTCAGCACTGCATGGGCATCGGCCGGCGTGTGGCGCTTAAGCCAGTTGAAGTCCTTGGTCTCGGTCTCGGCTCCACCGACGATCAAATAAGCCGTATCGCTGAGGCGGGTGACGGTAAGGTCGGCCTCGATCCCGCCCTTGTCGTTGAGCCACTGGGTGTAGACAAGCTTGCCCGGCGCGACGTCGACATCGTTCGCGCAAACCTGGTTCAGCACCGCACAGGCATCGCGGCCTTCCAGCCGGAACTTGGCAAAGCTCGATTGGTCGAACAGCGCCACCGCCTCGCGCACCGCGCGGCATTCGGCGGCGCTGGATTCGAACCAGTTCTGGCGGCCATAGCTGTATTCGTAGCGTGGTGATGAGCCTGGCTCACCATACCAGTTGGCGCGTTCCCAACCGAAGGCTTCGCCGAAACAGGCCCCGGAGGCCGCCAACCGGTCATGGATCGCCGACTTGCGCACCCCGCGCGCGGTTTCATACTGCTTGAACGGGTAGTGCGTCGCGTAAAGCAGCCCCAGGCTCTCGGTAACGCGCTCGCGCAGATACTTGCGGTTGTTCTGGAACGGCATGTTGCGGCGAACATCGACAGTCCACAGATCTGCGGGCGGGATCCCGTCGCGAATCCATTCGGCCATCACCTTGCCAACGCCGCCGGCCGATTGCAGGCCGATTGAATTGAGCCCGGCTGCGACGAAGCAGCCCTTCAGCTCGGCGCTCTCACCCAGGTGGTAACGGACGTCCGGCGTGAAGCTTTCAGGTCCGCAGAAGAACTTCAGGATGCCCGCGTTCTCAAGCGCGGGAACGCGCCGCATCGCATCGACCAGCAAGGGTTCGAAGTGTTCGAAACTGCCGGCGATCTCATCGAAGCAGAAGTCTTCGGAGATCCCGTCCATGCCCCAGGCACGCGCGTTGGGTTCGAACGCCCCGACCAGCAGCTTGCCGGCGTCGTACTTGTAGTAGCCGCAGTAATCATAATCCCGCAGCACCGGCAGGCTTGGATCGATCCCTTCAACACCTTCGAACAGCACGTAGTAATGTTCGCAAGCGTGGAGCGGCGCAGTGACACCGACACTGGCAGCCAAATCGCGGGTCCACATGCCACCGCAAATCACCACATAGTCGGCATCGATCTGACCTTCGGCAGTTTCGACGCCCGTCGCACGGGTACCGTCATGGCGGATCTTTGTAACCTTTGTGTTTTCGAAGATCCGCGCCCCACCACTGCGCGCGCCCTTGGCCAGCGCCATCGTGATATCGACTGCATTGGCATATCCATCGCTGGGAATGTGGATGCCGCCCACAACGTCATCGACATTCACGATCCCGGCCAGATCCTTGATCTCCTGCGGGGTGACGACATGGACCGGCAGATCGAACACCTTGGCCATCGAGGCGCTGCGCTTCAGCTCTTCAAAGCGCTCGGCATTGGTCGCCATCGAGATCGAGCCACACTGGCGATAGCCGGTCGCCTGGCCGGTTTCTGCCTCCAATCCGCGGTAGAGTTCGCCGGTATACTTGGCGAGCTTGGTCATATTGATCGAGGGCCGGAGCTGGCCAACTAGTCCAGCGGCGTGCCAGGTGGTGCCGCTGGTCAATTGCTTGCGTTCAAGCAGAACGACATCCTGCCAACCGATCTTGGTCAGGTGATAGGCAATCGAGCAGCCGATTACGCCGCCGCCGATAATGACGACGCGGGCCTTGCGGGGAAGTTCGCCAGCCACGCGCTCAGACCTTCATCTTGGCATTGTCAGGGTCATAGGCCGGATGCTCAAGCACGGTCGCTGTGTGAAGCTCGCCCTGCAACTGGATTTCGAATTGGGAACCGGGCGCAGCATGGTCATGCGGCACGCAGGCAAAAAACAGGCTCTTGCCGGTCCGGTGGCCAAAGCCGCCTGACGTAGTCAGACCAATGCAGGCATCCCCCACCATGCACGGTTCCGCGCCCCGCACGTCGACATTGGTCGCGGCAACTTCGCCGTAGACAATCCGGAAGCGATCGGGCGCCGTCAGCGTCGCCTGCTTGCCAACAAAATCATCCTTCTTGAACTGGATGAACCGGTCCATGCCGGCTTCGATCATGGTCAATTCGTTGGTGAGCTCGCTGCCCCAGGCCTTGTAACCTTTCTCCATCCGCATCGTGTTGACCGCATAGAGCCCGTAATTGGCGATCCCGAAAGCCTGTCCCGCCGTCCAGACCGCGTCGTAGAGCTTCGCGAGATCGTCCATCGCGGGATGCAGCTCCCAGCCCAGCTCACCCACATAGGATACGCGCAGCGCGCGCACCGGCAGGCCGGCGATCACTATGTCCTGTCCACTCAGCCAGCGGAACCCTTCGTTAGAGAGGTCCGCGTCGGTAAGCTTGGCAAGCACCTCGCGCGAGCGCGGCCCGCTAAGCACCAGCACGCCGCGATCCATCGTAACATTCGTAATCGTCACGTCTTCGTTTGGCAGTTTGCTTTGCAGCATGTGGTCCGCATCGCGCTGCTCGGCAGCGGCAGCGGAAAGACAGTAGAAATGATCGTCGGCCATCCGCGAAACGGTCATTTCGCCATAGATGCGGCCCAGCCGGGAGAGCGGATGGACCAGGCCAATCCCGCCCTGTTTCCTAGGCATGCGGTTGGCGCAGATGCGGTTCAAAAAGGCTTCGGCGTCGGGGCCGGTGACTTCATACTTGGCAAAGCCAGACAGATCGAGCACTCCGACCCGCTCCTCAACGGCCTTAACTTCGGCTGCTACAACTTCGAACACATTGGTACGGTGGTAACCAGCCTCTTCGCTCCGACCATCGAGCGAGAACCACTTCGGGCGCTCCCACCCATAGGTTTCGCCATAGACTGCACCCGCCGCCAGCAGCCGGCCGTAAAGCGGACTGATCTTTTGCGGGCGTCCGTCGGGCTCCTCCTCACCTGGCGGGCGGGTGGTGAAGGTCATGCGGTAATCGAGGAAAACCTTGGCGCGGCTGTAAGCTTCGTCGGCAAAGGGCCCGTACCGGCGCGGATCGAACTCGGCCATGTTGATGTCGGCGTCGCCATAGACCATCGACTGCGCGAGGTATTTGCCCGAGCCGCCGCCCTGTGCGATCCCAAACGAGGTGCCGCAGCACTGCCAGAAGTTACGCAAGCCGGCAGCCGGGCCGAGCAGCGGTCCGCCATCAGGAGTATGCGGGATTGCACCGTTGACGATCCGGCGAATCCCAACTTCACCGAACACCGGCATGCGTTCAATCGCGCGCTCTAGCCATTTGGAAATCCGGTCGAGATCGTCGATGAACAGCTCGCTGGTCGATTCCCATTCGGGCATGCCCTTGGGCGCCCATGCCTCGGCCAGACCGATATTCTCATAGACCCCGATCAGACCACTTTTCTGTTCCTGGCGGAAATAGCCCGAGACATAAGGGCAGCGCATCACCGGAATTTCCTCGTCCCGATCCACAAAGGCGGGGATCGGGTCGGTGACGATGTAGTGGTGTTCCATGTTCGTGACCGGGATATCGATCCCGGCCATCTGGGCGACCTGTCGGGCATAACAGCCAGCCGCATTTACAACCATGTCGGCCCGCACAGTGCCCAATTCGGTGGCGACATCCCATTCCCCACTGGGAAGCTGGCTCAGCCCAGTCACGCGATTGCGGCGCACGATCGTCGCGCCCATCGCTTTGGCCCCGATCGCCAATGCATTGCAGATACCCGATGGATCGGCGTGACCATCGCCGGTCGTATGCGCCCCGGCGATCACTCCAACGGTGGTTACAAACGGGTTGATCCGGCGGATCTCCTCGGGCGGGATAATCTCCATGTCGAAACCGATGATCTTGGAAAAGCCGTGGATGTACTTGAACCAGTCCAGTTCGCGCTCATTGGTGGCAAAGCGGATTCCGCCCGATTTGTGCCAGCTGACATATTGCCCGGTCAGTGCTTCCAGACGAGGGTAAAGCTCATTGCTGTAAGCGTGGATCTTTGCGAGGTTGAAGCTGCCGGTGATGCTGGGGCATTGCCCGGCAGCATGCCAGGTTGAGCCCGAGGTCAGCTCGTCCTTCTCGATCAGCATGCAATCGGTCCAGCCCAGTTCGGCCAGATGATAGAGCAGACTGGCTCCCATAATACCGCCGCCGATGATGACTACGCGCGCCTGTGTCTGCATTGAAATTGGTCTCACTCCCGCAGCATCTTCTGACCAATCCTAGGGCGGGTCAGGTGTGCAGGACAAATGTGCAATTCAGCGTCATTGGTTCAAAAAATTTTAGGGTGGGAGCGATGCATCGTTGATGCCCTCGTCACAGGGACGTCATATAAGGATATTAGCGATTTGTGAGTGAACCACCGCAAAGACTTTGAACTATGACGACACTTGCGATCAAAATGCAGCGGGTGGAGGTTGGCGCTCTCCTCTTGTGCTTCATGCGGTTGGTCTGGATCGGTATTCCACTCGCGATCCTGTTGCCGATTCACCTCGTGTGGCACGTCCTCAAGCTACCTTCCCCTTGGGCGATGCTCTTTCTGCGCATTGCGACGCGCGCTTTGGGTGCCCGGGTAAAGGTCTATGGAAACCCTCTCCGCAAGGACGTGTTCTATGTCGCCAATCATCTGTCTTGGCATGATATTCCGATCATAGCCGGAATCACCGGCACGGCCTTTGTCGCGCAGGATGGTGTGCGCGGTTGGCCGATCATTGGCTGGTTGGCGAAGCTCAACCGGACGATATTTGTCAGCCGGACAGACAAGCAGAATGTCTCCGACCAAATTGCCGAACTTCGCGCAGCAATTGCCGAAAACTGGTCCGTCACGCTGTTTCCGGAAGGAACAACTTCGGATGGTCGTGGATTGCTGCCGTTCAAAAGGTCGCTGTTTGAAACACTCGTCCCGCCGCCCCGACCAATGATGGTCCAGCCGGTATTGCTCGACTTTGGCAAAGCAGGACCAGACATCGCCTGGCTCGGGGAAGAAACTGGCTGGGAAAGCGCGTGGCGTGCCTTCACGCGGCCGGGCAGTTATCTTGTAGGCGTGCATTTTCTCGAACCGTTTGACCCCGCAGTCCTCTCCGACCGCAAGGAGATCTGCGCAGAAGCCCGCTCCCGCTTGAGTGCGGCTTTGTCTAGGCAATTGGGCTTTAGTGTTTCCTGAAGCCTTTCTGGAGGACAGCACCGCGTTCGGAAAAACAGTGCCGTGCAGCCTTTGCAAAAATATTGACCCCTTCCCGCAATTTTTTCATTTGTGATGCCCCATCTGACGCGGCTTAACTTGCAGACGCAAAGTCTGGAACCACGCCTGCATGAAAATTGGATTTATTGGCCTTGGCAATGTCGGCGGCAAGCTCGCTGGCAGCCTTATCCGGAACGGCCACGATGTTACCGTGCGGGATCTCGACGATGATCTGGTCCACGAATATGTCAGGCGCGGTGCGAAATCGGCTGCGTCGCCCAGGGATTTGGGCGAAGCTGTCGATCTGATCGTGACCTGCCTGCCCTCCCCGGCGGCCAGTTCGGCCGTGGCCGAGGGAGAGGACGGCTTTCTGGCTGTGATGCGCCCCGGCCAGGTTTGGCTGGAAATGAGCACGACTGACTATTCCGAAGTGATCCGGCTCGGCGCCCTGGTCGAGGCACGCGGCGCGATGTTCATCGAATGCCCGGTTTCGGGTGGCTGCCATCGCGCCGATACCGGCAATATCGCGATCTTCGCCGGCGGACCGCGCGCCGCGTTCGAGACAGTGCTGCCCGTGCTGGTAACGATGGGCCGCAGGATTCTGCACACCGGGGAGCTAGGCACTGCGTCGCAGCTCAAAGTCATGACCAACTACCTGTGCACCGTGCACCTAGTCGCACTTGCCGAGGCGCTGACCACCTGCAAGGCGATCGGGCTGGACATGAACACCACCTACGAAGCGATCCGCATTTCTTCGGGCAACAGCTTTGTCCATGAAACCGAAAGTCAGGTCATCCTCAACGGCAGCCGCGACATCAACTTCACGATGGATCTGGTCAGCAAGGATATCGGGTTGTTCGACAAGATCGCGCATCAGGCCGGCGTACCTGTAGAAATGTCGCCGCTGATTGTTCGGTTGTTCAAAGAGGCCGAACAGCAGTACGGCAGCCGCGAGCATTCGCCAAACATCATCCGCCGTTATGAAGAGCCGCTTGGCATCAAGGTCCTTGGCACCGGCTTCCCCGATCAGATGGTCGACGATGAACCCGAAGAGCCAGGTTACGAAGTCGTCCCCAAACGCTGATACTCAAGACATTATAGCGCCCAACGGCACGTCGTTTGCGTGGCGGCAATTCAGCTCGGATTGGCCACGTGATCAGCCATCCATTCCATGAATGTGCGAATGCGCAAATTTTCCTTCATGTCCTTGCGGCAAATCAATCCCCATGAGCCTGGACAGATCTCGATATGGTCTGACGGTCTGACCAGCCGCCCCGCGGCCAGGTCCTGATCGACGAACGGGCCATTAACCAAGGCAACACCTTCACCGTTCAAGGCCATTTCCAGCGCGACTGCCAGAGTATCGACCATCAGATAGGGCACTTCAGGTTCAAAGTGGACCCCGGCCGAGGTGAACCAGCTGTCCCAGTTTTTTACTTCCGTATAAATTGCGACCAAGGGCTGCCGCATCAGATCGGCTACGCCCGCATTTGGCTGCATCCGAGCCAGAAATTCGGGACTGCAAACCGGGAACAAGACATAATCAAACAGTGGCACCCAATGGTATTTGGCCGGATCAGGCACCGTCTCGCAATAGACGAGCCCAACGTCGGCATGGACATCGTCGAACTCCCACTCAACAGCGCAGGTGCTTAGCGTCAGTTTGATCTGCGGATGCGAATGCAGGAATTGGGGTACGCGTCTGGCCAGCCAACGGATGGAGGCTGTCACATAGGTCTGGACCCGAAGCGGCTTATCGAGTGCGTGGCGGTGAACCGCCTCTACCCCTTCGAGCAGCGATTCGAACGCGCTGCGTACATAAGGATAGAGCACCCGCCCTTCCTCGGTTGAAACGATATGGCGGCCTTCTTGCGCAAACAGGGTCACCCCCAGCGCCTCTTCAATCAGTTGCACCTGGTGGCTGATCGCGGGGTGAGTGAGGCACAGCTCCGCTGCGGCATCCCGGATGCTTTGATGCCGCGTCGCAGCTTCAAAACCTTTGAGCGCTTTGAGTGGCGGCAGCCGCCTAAGCTCGATCTTGCTCGACATTTCCCACCCCTCCCGCGAAGAATCGTCTTGCCTAGGCTAGCAGGCCGAAACGCTATCGGTAAATTAAATTTACGCGTCTTCGCAGATCATGGCGGCACCCTTCTCCGCCACCATCACTGTCGGGGCATTCGTATTGCCGGAGGTGATCGTCGGGAAGACCGACGCGTCGATCACCCGCAAGCCTTGCACGCCGTGGACGCGAAGCCGCGCATCGACCACGGCAGTGCGCCTGTCCGGGCCCATCATGCAAGTCGAGGTAGGATGATAGACTGTGTCGGCCCGGTTGCGGAAATCCTCCATCAGGGCTTCGTCACCTTCCACTGCAGCACCAGGAACAAGCTCCTCGATGATGATATCGGCCAGCGGAGCGGTCCGAGCAATCTGCCGGAGCAACCGGTTCCCGGCGAGAACATCATCAATGTCCCGCTGGGTCGCGAGATAGTTTGGATGGATAAGCGGATGGACTGCGGGGTCTGCCGATGCCAGCTCGATCTGCCCTCGGCTCGTCGGACGGCACGGATTGTGTGACAGCAGAAACGCCGAAAAAGGATCCGGATTTAGAAGCTTGCGCTCGGACAAGGGGGTCTTGGTATAGCTGACCGGGCTGAAATAGAGCTGCAAGTTTGCATGCGGCTGTTCCGCATCGCTTCGCACGAAGCCACCCCCCTGGTTGACGCTCATCGAGAGCGGACCGGTGCGGTCCAGCAAATAGCGCAGGCCTGCTCGTACCTTGCCCAACGCTGGGTTGAGTATGTCGTTCAAGGTCGGGGTACTGGTCCTGTAGAAATTGGACACGGCCAAATGATCCTGGAGGTTGCGGCCGACTGGCTGGGCCGCAACCAAAGGCTCAATTCCCAGAGGCTTTAGCTGCGCGGGATCGCCGATGCCCGATAGCATGAGTAGCTGCGGAGAATTGATCGCACCGCCGCTGAGAATGACTTCGCGCCGCGCCCTGACCTGGCTTGTTTTCCCGCGCGATGTGTATTCCACGCCGACTGCCCGCTTGCCTTCGAACAGGATCCGGCTCGCCAGTGCCTTCGTCCTAAGCGCAAGGTTCTTCCGCTTCAGCGCCGGCCGAAGAAAAGCGTTGGCGGTCGATGCCCGCCAGCCGCCGTGCGTGTTGATAGGATAGAAACCCACGCCCTCATGCTGCTCGCCGTTGAAGTCATTGGTTCTTGTAAAACCCAGCTGTCCCGCCGCGGCGATGAACTTGTCACAGATCGGATGGGCATGCGGCGTAATGTCTGTGACGTGCTGCGGGCCGTCCTGACCATGAAAGTCACACAATCGGTCAAAATCTTCTGATTTCTTGAAGAATGGCAATACGTCGTCCCAACCCCAGCCGGGGTTGCCCATTGCCTTCCAGTCCTCATAGTCATGAGGCTGGCCGCGGACATAGACCATGGCGTTGATCGAACCCGAACCGCCCACCACTTTGCCACGCGGCCAATAGCTGCGCCGTCCACCTAGCGACGCAACCGGCTCGGTTTCGTACATCCAGTTGATTCGCCGATCGAAGAAGGTCCGTCCATAACCGATCGGCATCTGAATCCAGATTGATCGATCACTACCGCCCGCTTCAAGCAGCAATACCGACGACTTGCCGTCTTCGGTCAAGCGGCTGGCCAGCACGCAACCGGCCGTCCCGGCACCGACGATCACATAGTCAAACTCGTCCATCAGCTGATCGGACTTTGCGTCATTTCCAAATGCAGCAGAGACCCTGTGTAGGGGTTTGCCATGGCGACCGCTTCATCGAGTTCGATCCCGAGACCGGGCGCGGTGGGCGGAATGACATGACCCTGCTCGAACTGTATCGGGGCCTTCAGTATCTCACTGTGGAACCCGCCCCAGCTTTCGATGCTTTCCAGGATCAGGAAGTTTGGCGAGCAGGTAGCAAGCTGGACGTTGGCTGCACCCACCACTGGTCCGCAGTAGAGGTGCGGGGCAATCTGGACGTGATGCACCTCGGCCATCCCGGCGATTTTCTTAGCCTCTAGCAGTCCACCGACCCGCCCCAGGTTCATCTGGAAGATCGCGGCACTGCCCGCCTGCAGCAGGCGAGCGAAATCGTATTTGGTGGCCAGCCGCTCGCCCGTGGCAATGGGGATGCTGGTGGCCCGGGCCACCTTGGCCATTTCTTCCGGAGCATCAGGCGGCACCGGCTCTTCAAGCCAAAGCGGATCATATCGCTCGAGCCGCCTCGCCAGACGGATCGCGCCGGCGGCGGTCATCTGGCCGTGTGTTCCAAACAACAGGTCGGCCTTGGTACCAACAGCTTCGCGCAATTGTCGGGCAAAGCGTTCGCTGAGTTCGAGCGCGTCGAGCGACAGCTGCCGTCCGTCAAAGGCCGAATACGGTCCGGCCGGGTCGAACTTCAGTGCAGTGAAACCCTGCGCGAGATACTCGGCGGCGCGCACCGCCGCCAGGTCGGGGTCGTGATAGACATCGCTTTGGTCGCCAGGCCGCGGATAGATATAGGTGTAGGCCCGTAGCCTTTCGTGCACTTGCCCGCCCAGCAGCTTGTACACCGGCTGGTTTGCAGCCTTGCCGATGATATCCCAGCAAGCCATTTCAAGCGCGCTGAGCACGCCCATCACGGTCAGATCGGGATGCTGGGTAAAGCCGCTGGAATAGACCCGGCGCCACAACGCTTCGATATCGTGCGGATCGCGCCCTTCTGCATAACGCGCAAAGACGTCCTCGATCATCTTGGCAACAAGATGCGGATCGAACGGCACGCAATAGGCCTCGCCCAGACCGGTGATGCCGCACGCGGTCGTGAGCTTGACGAATACGAAATAGCGTCCGCCGAAATGCGGTGGCGGATTGCCTACTACGAAGGTCTGAATGCCGGTCAGCTTCATGCCGGATTGAATCCGTTGATCACCTTGATCTCGAGGAAGTCACGCAGGCCATATTCGCCGTATTCGCGGCCGTTGCCCGACTGTTTGTAACCGCCGAACGGCGCCATGTAATCCTGGCTCGCGCCGTTGATGCTGACTGCGCCTGCGCGCATCTGGCGGGCCACGCGGCGCGCCCGTTCTTGATCGCCAGTTTGCACAAACGCAGCGAGCCCATAGGGCGTGTCATTAGCGATTTTGATGGCTTCGGCCTCATCCCCGAACGGGATCATTACCAGCACCGGCCCGAAAACTTCCTCCTGGGCGATAGTCATCGCGTTATGGACACCGGCAAAGACGGTCGGCTTGACATAGTAGCCGCGGTCGAAGCCCTCGCTTCGACCCGTCCCGCCCACAACCAACTGCGCACCCTCATCAATCCCGGCCTGGATCAGCCGCTGGATCTTGTCGAAATGCGCTTTGGTAACGACGGGGCCGAAATGCGGTCCCTTGTCCATTGGGTCGCCCTGTTTCACGGCTTGAGCGACACGCGAAGCGATCGACACAGCCTGATCATAGACCGATCGCTCTACCAGCATTCGGGTTGGTGCGTTGCACGATTGCCCGGCGTTCTCGAAGCAATGCAGCACCCCGCGCTCCACCGCAGCCGCAAGATCGGAATCGGCAAAGACAATGTTTGCAGATTTGCCGCCGAGCTCCTGAGAAACGCGCTTCACCGTGTCGGCAGCTGATTTGGCGATCTGCACGCCCGCGCGGGTCGAACCGGTGAACGAAATCATGTCGACTTCGGGATGGCTGGTCAGCGCATCACCGATCCCGGCGCCAGTGCCATGAACCATGTTGAACACGCCCGGCGGAAAGCCTGCCTCGTCGATGAACTCGGCAAACAGCTGGGCCGAGAGCGGGGCAATCTCGCTCGGCTTGAGGACCATCGTGCAGCCGGCAAGCAGTGCCGGCCCAATCTTGGTCGCGAGCTGGTTGACCGGCCAGTTCCACGGCGTGATCAGCACGCAGACGCCGATCGGTTCATGCACCACCAGGCCATCGGCGCCGACGCTGCGTTCCCACTCCATTTCGCGGGCGGCCTGAATAGTCGCGCGCAAGTGGCCCGGACCGCTCTCGGCCTGCGCATTGTAGGAGAGATCGTAAGGCGCGCCCATCTCGGTCGAAATGGCCACGACCACTTCGTCGTAGCGCCGCTCGAAGATCTCGATCAGCCGTTCAACCAGTGCGACCCGCTGATTGAGCGAAAATGCAGCATAGCCATCAAAGGCCGCACGCGCGGCGAGAACCGCGTTATCGACATCGTCAGGGCCGCAAATTGCAACGGTGGCGCAGATCTCTTCGGTCGCCGGATTGATTGCGTCGATCGTGCCAGTCGAGGTGGCAGGGGCAACCCAGCTTCCTGCGATATACGACTTGAGGGGAGCAAACTCAGACATATCCTACCGCCCTCTTCTGGTCTTCAACAATGTACTTTTCGGCACGCCAATAGTGCCAAGCTGCCCAGAGGCCGGAAGGAGCCAGGATCATTTGCGCAAGGCGCAAGGATTCTGCGTTGGCGGGCCCTGCCCCAGCAAAGTAATCGCTGAGCGATCCGACGATCCATGGTGCGACGATCAGGTTGAGCACGTTGGCAATCAGCAGCGATATGGCCACCGCCATTGCCCGCATCCGCGGCGGGGCAAGGTTCTGGCACAGTGCGAAAGCCGGGCCGATGTAAAAGTAGATGGCTGGGATAAACAGCCACCACATCAGCTTGGCAAAGCCTAGGTCGTGAGTCCAATAGGCCAGGAACGATGGAATGGTAGCGAGCGCGGTGACCACGGCCAGCAGGCGCGCGATCTTACGGGGATCGGTATAAGCCGGCCGTGCGACCACATAGGCCGTGACCAGCGATGCGCCGATCCCGCCAATCAGGTAGAACTGTCCGAGCAGTCCCCCTGCGGCGCCTTCGTCCATCCCATAGGTGCGCTGCAGGAAAACTGGTGTGAACCACATCAGTCCCCAACCCCAGAATGCCGACAGGCCGCTCCCCGTAATGGCATGGACCGCTGCCTTCTGAGACCAGAGGAACTTGACGGTTTCGCGGACAGTAGGGGACTTTTCATCACTAACTGCGTCCAGCCGTCCGCGCTTCGGTTCCTTGATCGTGACCATGATTATCAGGGCCAGGACGATCCCGGGGATGCCAAGTACCAAAAACGCCGCGCGCCATCCGTGCAAGATGGACACATAGCCCGCGATATCGGAACCCAGCCAGGCACCGATTGGCGCCCCCAAGGCAAAGACAGTCATCGCCATCGAACGACGATTCGCCGGGAAATAGTCGGCAATAATCGAGTTGCAGGCGGGCGTTCCTCCGGCCTCGCCGATGCCGACGCCGATCCGGGCCAGCAGCAAGTCAAAATAACCGCGCGTATACCCCGTCAGCGCTGTCATCAGCGACCAGGCAGCCACCGATGCGGCCAGCAGTGTGCGGCGGTTGGTCCGGTCGCACAGCCACGACAACGGAATTCCCATAGTCACGTAAAACAGTGCCAAAGGAATCCCTAGCGATGCCGCCCCCGTGTCGGTGAGATTGAGCTCCTTGCTGATCGGACCAAGCAGAGTGGACAGCACATAGCGATCCGCGATGCTGATTGTGTAGACCAGCATCATGATAAAGAGCACGTACCATCGCTGGCCCAGCGTCGAAGCATCATCGGCATTAATTGGGGCTGCACTCGCCATTGTCATTCCCCTAACTCGGCAACCAGTTCAGGTCCTAGAATATCACGCAGCGGATTGAGGAACGGGCTGAAGTTTTCCCACTGATCGACGCCGCCTTTGAAAATGGGCTGCCGGACCTGTTCGGAGCTGGCGGTACGCACCGCCCGTTCGGTCTGGTGAAAATTCACACATGCCTGTTCGAATGGTAGTCCGCAGAAATCGAGCAGGCGCCGTACCTGCGCTTCTAGGTCAGCCACCACATCTTCGTAGCGCACCCGCAGCACCTTGCCCGGCAAAACGCTATCCCAATGCTCCATCAGGCCGACATAGTCGCGGTAGTAATGACCGATCTCTTCAAGCCCGTAGGTGAATTCCTGACCTTCGGCAAAGAGCTGCTTGAAGCCGCTAAAGCAGCAACCCATCGCCCCACGCCGCGCGTCGATGATTTTGGCCTTGGGCAGGATCGCGTGGATCAGACCGATATGACGGAAATTATTCGGCATCTTGTCGATGAAGAATGGCTTGCCTTGCTTGCGGTGGATCGCGGTATCGCGAATGTAGGCTTCGCCAAATTCGGTCATTTCGTCACGAGTCAGCTCCGAAAGATTGGCGGGATACCGCGCCTCTTCTCCAACCCGGCGGCGCCCATCAATCCGGTGCGCCAGCGCCAGTATATTCGGCAGTTCCATCGTCCCTTCCACTTGACTGTGCGAGGCGAGGATCTGTTCGAGCAGGGTCGAACCGGCGCGCGGCAGACCAAGGATGAAGATCGGGTCCGGCGCACTGCTGCCCGATCCTTCGAGGCTGGCAAATAGAGCCGGAGTACAATGCTCGACCTGAAGGCCGATTTCCGCTGAAATCTTTCTCCAGTCGTAACCGACCTCGTCGCGCTTCAAACGGTTGCCGCGCTCATAATAGGAGAAGGAAGCGGCATAATCACCGCTGTCTTCCAGTGCCTTGCCAAGCGCGAAGCAGAGGTGATAGCGATCAATCAACTGGGTTGTCGAAGCAACTTCCAGCTTCCGCATTGCGTCAATCTGGGTGTCATCGAACTGGTATGTCTTGAGATTGGCAAGGCTCCAATAAGCATCGCCGAAATCAGGCCGAATCCTATAGGCTTGGGTATAAGCTTCGATCGCCTCTTGCTGTTGACCGATTGTCTTTAGCGCATGGCCAAGTGTGAGATGGATATTGGGATGCTCAGGCATCTGCGCAGCACATTGCTGGTAAATCGCCAACGCCTCGTCAAAATTGCCGACCGCAAGATGCTCGTTGGCATAGAGCATGTCGATCTGGGGGCTATCTGGCTCCTTCTCGCGCAAAAGGCTTGCCTGTTCGAGCGCCTGGGCAAATTTCTGCCGTTTGTGCAGTACTTCAACGTAATCGAAATGGGCGCCAGCATTGCCGGGCTCAAGCACCAGCGCGGATTCAAGCAGAAACTCGGCCTCGTCCAACGAATTGAACCTGGTCCCGATCTCAGCCAACATTCGCAATGCCTCGACATGGTGGCCTTTGGCCTGAAGGAAGGCACGGCACAGTTGCTCGGCCTTCAGCAATCGGCCTTCCTTGATAAGATTGGTCACCGCGAGAAGTTCGGGCGGTAAGTTTGCGAGATAATCGCCTTGGGCCTGAGCAAACTCAGCTGCCGTTGCGCGCCCGGCCGAATGGTGCAACTTTTCCAACATTCGCCAAGAGGCAAGCAACGCTGGGTTGAGGGTGACCGCGCTCTGATAGGCGGCAAGCGCTTCTTCACTACGCCCCATATCGCGCAGACAATGACCCAATTCCTGGTGCGCCCGGCTATAGGCGGGATCAAGCTTGATTAGTTGTCCGCACAGCTTGCGGCAAAGTTCAAATTCACGCTGATAACGGGCTGACACAGCCCGCAGGTAAAGCGCATCGCGGTAGGCGGGCTCTTCTGCAGCGATCTCACCGGCCAGATCAACCGCTCGCGCAAATTGCCCGGCTTGCATCATCTGGCGAGCGTTGCTGAGCAAGGCTTCTCGATCGGTCGGCACAGGGTCGGGTTGGGTCATGCCTGGATCATTAACTGCGGTCGCAGGCATAGTCGATATCCGCTCAAAGCAAGATGACAGCCGTCAGGTGGCAGGGTCAGACGGCTCATCATGAACCGGATGGGCAGAGCGGCCCTGGCAGAAAATTTACTCCCAGGCTTTTGAAGCGGACGGACCCTTCCTCCCGAGAAGAAGGGTCCGTCACACGCATTGGCTACATCTGGTAAGACACGCGCACACCGGCAGTCATCGGCCGCGAGGTGGTGATGCGTTGTTCACCATCGTTACCGAAACGATAGAGCTCTGGACGCTCGTCGGTCAGATTGTCGACAAACGCTTCAATTGACCAGGTATCCTTGCTCACCCCGATTGCAGCGCTGATTGTTGTATAGGCGCTTTGCTTCAGTGACCCTCTGAGCGGCACCACGACATCGCCCGGGCGAACCGTCACCCCGTTGTACACAACCGGTATCTGCGCGGCGTAGCCTGCTGTTGCGTTGAAGCTGGGGAAACGAATATCGACGTTGTCGATGACCGAAGAGATGCTCGACCCCACGTAATGCAAAGAGGCTTGAACGAACGGACGCAGACCCGAGCTGGTTTCGGTCTCATAGCGCATCCGCAGATTGCCCTGGAATTTCGGGCTCAGTGCCAGCGGGCTACCGATCGGCACCAGAACGGTGGCGGCTTGACGATACTTGGTCAGCTTTGAGTCATTGTAAGAGAAAGCTGCATTTATCGTCAGCTCACGCGTGGTGCGCCAGGTCAGATCACCTTCGAAACCGCGGATACGCGCATCGGTGAGGTTTGTGGTGAACGTCTGGTTGGAGATGTTCTGATCGAACACAGTCATCTGGATATTCTTCCAGTCGATCTGATAGGCGGCCGCATTGAACTGCAGCGTCCGATCAAGCAACGAGAGCTTCCAGCCCAGTTCATAGTTGACCACGTTATCCGGCACATACTGCTTCAGACCGTTACACGCCGGAGTAAGCGCATTGCACGGCTTTCGGTTGAACCCGCCTGGACGGAAACCTTCGGAATAGGTCGCATAAACCAGGGAATTGTCGCCGAACTTGTAAGTGATATTGCCCTTGAGGATCACACCCGAATATTTGGCAGGCGAGAGCCCGGCAAGCGTCTGCGCCAAGTTGGCGCTGACGCCGTAAAGCGTCGCCGGATTGGCTGGAAGGCTGTAGGTCCCAGTAGCCGGGTTATAGACCCCGCGCGCACCGAAGCCGAAGCTGGTGTTCGACGATCCGGTCATCGAGGCCTTCTCGTCGTAATACCGCAAACCGGCAGTAACCGTCAGCTTCTCTGGCACGACATCGAAAGATGCTTCGCCATAGACTGCGAACTGCCGATCCTTACGGATCACATCGTTGAAGAAGCCCACCTGGAGCGGCTTCACATTAGGATCGTTGGGGTTGACGATCGGATTCGCACGGCGCGGAATGATAAAACCGGCACCCGCCTGTAGATACGACCAGTCGGTCACATCCTTGAGCGTGTTAGTATCGTAAAATAGACCTGCAGTTGCCCGCAGCCGGTTCTCGGCAGGTGTCGTTACGCGGAACTCATGCGTCCAGCGACTGGTCTTGTTATCGACTCTGTAGCTCTTCGACGGAGTGTAGCAGGTCTTGCCGATATTCCCGTTATAAGCGGCGGTGTAATACACACCGCGGTCGCATTCGTAGTAGGGCAAGTACAGCCCGATGTTCGAATAGGACGCGTAATCCGCTACCTGAACCGCGCGGTGATTAAGATACGACCCGGTATAAATCAGGTCGAGTATGCCAAGCCGCCCACTTAGGGTCAGCGTGGTCAGATTAAATTTGTCGCTCAAAGTGTTGGGATTGAACTGGGTGACCTTGAGATCGCCAACACCCGGCTCATAGCTGAACACACCGTCAGTTTCGAGTGACTGGCGCGCATGCATGACATCAAGCGACCAATCATCGGCGAGCTTGACAGAAAGTGCGATCCGACCCCCGGAATAGCTGGCATCGTTGTAGTTATCTTCAACGAACCGGTCGTTGTTGATTGTCTGGCGGATCGGAGCGGCATAGCCAGCCCCGGTGCAGTTGGCAACGCCCGAGCAGGATTCGAGTGCCCGGATCACGAGCAGCGGATTTCCGGTGGGCAGCTTGCCGGCCTGACCAACATTGCCGTTGAACGGCATCTGATAGGTGCCGGGAACGTTGTCGATATAGCCGCCCTGCTTATCGGTAAAGATCACCGCGCGAAGTGCGACGCGGCCAGCTACAATCGGCACATTGACAAAAGCATTGCCCGACGAGCTTTCATCGCCACCCTTTGTGAAGGCATAACTAGCGTTGAACCCGGCCTTGAAATCGTTCAAATCGGGCTTGTTCGTGATATAACGAACCGCACCGCCCATCGAGCTTGCCCCGAACAGCGTGCCCTGAGGCCCCGCGAGCACTTCGACACGTTGCAGATCGGCAGCATAAAGGTCGAGATTACGTCCAACCAGCGAAGCGGGTGCGTCATTCACGTACAGCGCCACCGTCGGGTACGGGCCAGCGGTACCATTGATCTGCAAGCCCGGAGTATCAGTCGACAGGCCGCGAATGTAAATCGACGAGGTCCCGGGGCCCTGCGAGGCGCTGCGCACGTTCGGCAGATACTCGATCAGCTTGTCAAAATTCGTGACGTTGAGTTGCCCCAGCGCATCGCCGCTAAGAGCCTGGATCGCAACTGGAATCCTGTTCGCCGCTTCATCGCGCCGAGTTGCCGTCACAACGATCTCGCCAATGCGGCCATCATCTGTCTGTGGCGCTTCCTGAGACGCAGTATCCTGGGCAAAGGCTGGGGCACCGCCCGCTCCAAGCATCGCCACCGCGACGATTGCCGACGACATTTTCCAGCTAGCTTTCAATGTATCTCTCCCCATTTTTCACCCGGAGCCCATGAGATCTTAGCAATCCTTAAATCGGGCGATGTTGAAAGCTGTCCCCCCGCGACCAAAGAGGCAATTCACCAAAATTTCCCTATCGGTAAATTTAATTCGTGGATCGATCACAACTTCTACATGTTGCAATCAGAACGGCTAATGTAGCCAACCCCCAATGGACCGGCCCGCCTCAGGCGGCTAGCCCCCAACCGCCATCGCTCAGATTGGGGAGTGTGATGCAGACAGGTGCTGATTTCGTTCTGTTGATTGCAACTGAGGATCGTAAGGGAATCGTGGCTGCAGTCGCGAATTCAATAGCGAGCCAAGACTGCAATATCGTCGAAAGCTCGCAATACGGCGATGGGTCGAACGGACGCTTTTTCATGCGCGTCGCCTTCTGCGGCCCCACTGCAATGACCATCGAACGCTTTACCGAAGCCTTCACTCCGGTCGCCACGGCGTTCAGGCTGGATTGGCGCGTCAACGATCTGCGGCGCAAGCTTAAAGCCATGATCATGGTCAGCCAGGGCGGTCATTGCCTCAATGACCTGCTGTATCGGACTTCGACCAATCGTTTGCCAATGGAAGTCACCAGCGTGGTTTCAAACCACACCACGTGGCAGCGCCGCTCCGAGCATGAAGAAATCCCGTTCTTCCACTTGCCGATCACGCCTGAAAACAAGATTGAGCAGGAAGCCCGGCTTTTGCAGCTGGTTGAAGAACAGCAAGTCGATCTGATCATCCTGGCTCGCTATATGCAGGTCCTGTCAGACCAGCTGTGCCGCAAGCTCGATGGCCGCGTGATCAACATCCATCACAGCTTTTTACCGGGCTTTAAGGGCGCAAAGCCGTATCACCGGGCCTACGATCGCGGGGTCAAGATGGTCGGGGCAACCGCGCACTATGTCACGCCCGATCTGGACGAAGGCCCGATCATCACACAGGACGTGTCGATCGTCGATCACGCCGACACGGTTGAAGATCTGATCGCTCAGGGCCAAGACACCGAAAGCCGGGTTTTGGCGCGCGCGGTCAAGCTGCACCTGGAACATCGGGTCTTGCTCAACGGCAACCGCACGATTGTTTTTAAGTGACGGAAGAACGCGGCTCCATCGTCAATATTGGCCAATGCTAAATCCTGGAGGGGAATACCAATGAAGACCCGCGCCGCCGTTGCCTTTGCCGCCAAGCAGCCGCTTGAGATTGTCGAGCTGGACCTGGAAGGCCCCAAGGCGGGCGAAGTGCTGGTGGAAATCATGGCGACCGGGATCTGCCACACCGACGCCTACACATTGGACGGGCTCGACAGCGAAGGATTGTTCCCCTCTGTCCTCGGCCACGAAGGTGCCGGGATCGTGCGCGAGGTTGGCGCAGGCGTGACCTCAGTCAAGCCGGGTGATCACGTGATCCCGCTTTACACGCCCGAATGCCGCCAGTGCAAATCATGCCTGTCGGGCAAGACCAACCTCTGCACCGCGATCCGGGCCACCCAGGGCCAGGGCCTGATGCCCGACGGCACGAGCCGCTTCTCCTACAAGGGGCAGACGATCTTCCATTACATGGGCTGCAGTACGTTCTCGAACTTCACCGTCCTGCCCGAGATTGCCGTCGCGAAGATCCGCGAAGACGCGCCGTTCCAGTCCTCGTGCTACATCGGTTGCGGGGTGACCACCGGGGTCGGCGCAGTGATCAACACGGCCAAGGTCCAGGTGGGTGACAATGTCGTGGTCTTCGGGCTCGGCGGGATCGGCCTCAATGTGATCCAGGGCGCGCGACTGGCCGGGGCAGGCAAGATCATCGGCGTCGACATCAACGAGACCCGCGAAGAATGGGGCCGCCGCTTTGGCATGACCGAGTTCCTCAACTCCAAGGGCATGAGCCGCGAGGATACTGTCGCAAGGATCGTGGCGATGACTGATGGCGGCGCCGACTATACCTTCGATGCCACCGGCAACACCGAGGTGATGCGCACCGCGCTGGAAGCCTGCCACCGCGGTTGGGGCACCTCGATCATCATCGGCGTGGCTGAAGCCGGCAAGGAAATCGCCACCCGCCCGTTCCAGCTCGTGACGGGTCGCAACTGGCGCGGCACGGCCTTCGGCGGGGCGAAAGGGCGCACCGATGTGCCCAAGATCGTCGACATGTACATGACCGGCAAGATCGAGATCGATCCGATGATCACGCACGTGATGGGCCTGGAAGAGATCAACACCGCCTTCGATCTGATGCATGCAGGCAAGTCGATCCGCTCGGTCGTGGTGTTCTGATGTTCAGCCACGTCACCATTGGCGCGGATGACATTGCGGCGACCAAGCTGTTCTATGACGCTACGCTGGGTGCACTAGGCGTGCCGCCGGGCGAAATCGATGTACGTGGGCGGCTGGTTTACATGCATGACGGCGGGCGACTGCTGATTACCAATCCGCTGAACAAGCTGTCGACCAACGGCGGCAACGGGCATACCCTTGGCTTCCAGGCAGCCTCACCCGCCGAAGTCGACGCCTGGCACGCCGCTGGCCTTGCCCACGGCGGCACCGCGATTGAGGATCCGCCGGGTGAGCGCCATCCGCCTGATGGCCGGGTGCTTTATCTGGCCTATCTGCGCGACCCGTCGGGCAACAAGCTCTGCGGGTTCCACCGGGTCAAGTGATAGAAATCGTCTCCACCAATCGCAGCCACGGCGGCACGCAGGGGGTCTATACCCACCAGTCCGCCAGCACCGGCACGCCAATGACCTTCTCGGTCTTCGTGCCCGACCATGCGCCCGGCGCAAAGCTGCCGGTGCTGTGGTACCTCTCCGGCCTGACTTGCACTCACGCCAACGTCACCGAGAAGGGCGAGTACCGGGCGGGCTGCGCCGAGCATGGCATCATCTTCATCGCCCCCGACACCAGCCCGCGCGGCGAGGATGTGCCGGACGATGAAGGCTATGATTTCGGCAAGGGCGCCGGGTTCTATGTCGATGCGCTCCAGGCGCCATGGGCGACCCATTACCGCATCCGCAGCTGTATCGAGCAGGAACTGCCCGCCCTGGTGGCCGAGCATTTCCCGGTCGACATGGCGCGGCAGGGGATCACCGGCCATTCTATGGGCGGCCACGGTGCGCTGACCATCGGCCTGCGCAATGCTGACCGGTTCCGCGCGGTCAGTGCTTTTTCGCCGATCGTCAGCCCGCTCAACTGCCCTTGGGGCGAGAAGGCGCTGGGGGGCTTTCTGGGACCGGACAAGGCGACCTGGCGCGAATATGATGCCTGCGCGCTGGGCGGGTTCACGCCTTACCCGGTGCGCTCGGCGCTGAAGCACTGGCCCGAGGACTTCACATGATCCTGGGCTGCGTTCTGGCTGGTGGACAATCAAGCCGCTTCGGCAGCGATAAGGCGTTGGCCGAGCTTCATGGCCAGACCCTGCTGGCGCGCGCGGTCGATACCCTTTCGGGCTGGTGCGAGCATGTTGTGGTGGTTGGCCGCGCCGAGGCCCCTGCCCCCACCCTGCCCGATTGGCCGCGTCCCGGTATGGGTCCGCTTGGCGGAGTAGCGGCAGCCCTGCACCTGGCGGCTGATGAGGGCTATGAGGCCGTGCTGACCTGCGGGGTCGATGCGCCGCTGCTGCCCGACGACCTGCCCGCGCTGTTGGCCCCTGCTCCGGCCTATCTGGCGGCACAACCGGTGATCGGGCTCTGGCCGGTCAGCGCAGTCACTGCAATTGAGACAATCCTGCACGGCACCGGCAAGCACTCAATGCGCGCGCTGGCCGAGGCCGTGAATGCACGGGCTGTGGACCTGGCTGCTGCCCCTGCCAACATCAACACGCCCGAAGATCTGCGGGCGGCGGAGACGCATCATGGGTTCTGAGCGGCAGGCGGATTTCGGTACGCCTCCGGTCCAGTCGGATCAGTCGGTAACGCTGCGCATCGATTGACGCGAAGTGACCGTGCCGGCCGGGACCAGCGTGATGCGTGCGGCGGCAGAATGCGGCGGCTCGACCCCAGCCTCTGTGCGACCGATAGCGTCAAGGCTTTCGGGTCCTGCCGGATGTGCCTGGTCGAGATCGAGGGGCGGCGCGGTACGCCCGCCAGCTGCACCACTCTGGTCGAACCGGGCATGGCTGTGCATACGCAGACTCCGCCACTACAAAAAGCTGCGCAAGGGGTTGATAGAGCTCTATATCTCCGGCCACCCGCTCGACTGTCTGACCTGCAGCGCCAGCAACGATTGCGAGCTGCAGGACACCGCCGCGGAAGTGGGCTTGCGTGATGTGCGCTATGGCTATGCGGGCGAGAACCACCTTGGCCTGGTGGCCGATACCTAGAACCCCGATTTCGACTTCGATCCGAGCAAGTGCATCGCCTGTTCGCGCTGCGTTCGGGCCTGCCCGACCGCGACCTTGCAAGAAAATGCGGTCAAGAAGATCGGCAAGCCAGAGCGCGTGGTGATCACCACCTGCGGCGATTGTGGGGTCGGCTGCACCTTCCGCGCCGAGTTGCGCGGCGAGCAGTTGGTCCGCATGGTGCCGTGGAACGACGGCAAGGCCAACTGCCGAAGGGCCGCTTCGCCTGGGGC
>Ga0073920_1000002_pt1 | contig 62736 bp, 66 predicted proteins | sample GWRWT4_2Sept14_2_FD_70953 | JGI IMG/M metagenome (GOLD analysis project Ga0073920, IMG submission 70953) | Sand microcosm microbial communities from a hyporheic zone in Columbia River, Washington, USA - GW-RW T4_23-Sept-14 | ecosystem: Engineered > Artificial ecosystem > Sand microcosm >...
ACCCAGTGCTGGGCATAGGCGCGGCATTCGGCGCGGAATTCGAGCAGCGGAACCTCGTCCTTGTCGAGCTTCTTCTTGCGGTACTGCTCCTCAACCTTCCACTCGATCGGCAGGCCGTGGCAATCCCAGCCGGGCACATAGGGCGCGTCCTTGCCCAGCAGGCTCTGGGTGCGGACCACCATGTCCTTCAGGATATGGTTCAGCGCGTGGCCGATGTGCATATCGCCATTGGCATAGGGCGGGCCATCGTGGAGGATGAACTTTTCGCGCCCCGCACGCGCCTCGCGCAGCTGCTGGTACAGGCCGCTTTCAATCCAGCGCGCCAGAATGCCGGGCTCCTTCTGGGGAAGGCCCGCCTTCATGGGGAACTCTGTCTTCGGCAGGAAGACGGTGTCTCTGTAATCGCGCGCTTCAGTCATAGCGTGCCGCCGTTAGAGCAAAGGCGTTAGCCGCGCCAGTCCCCGGCTTAATCGCGCGCCGCGCGCCTGGCATCGAGTGCCTTGGCCAGCTCGGCCTGCTCACGCGGGTTGCGCTTGTTGAAGGCGGGGCGCAGCGCCGGGCCAACGCTCCAGATGTCATCAACCCAGACATAGCCGGTGAAGCTGGCCGGGATTTCACCCACCTGTTCGGGCAGGTCGAGGCCGTGCAGCTTGTCGGACGAAGGCCCGATCAGCATGACCTTGGCCCGCGCCGCCGCCATTCGCGCCTGCAGCCGGTTCGGCCAGCCGGCAAAGGCCCATTGGCGGTTCAGCGGAATGGCGATCATGCTGTTCTGGCAGACCGCCGGGGTCACGCCGAACCAGCCCTGCCACAGATAGGCGCGGGCGCAGGCTGCGACCGCTGCATCGCTATAGGCCAGCGCCGTGGGCCAGGCCGCGCGGATCGGGGCGAGTGCCGCATCCGGCCCGGAAAAGGCATCGCGGCGGGCCACGGGATCGCGGCCGGCCGCCTTCAAGGCGGCAATGAACCGGGCGCTGGTTGCCGCATCGGCAAAGCGCAGGTTGAACAGCAGCGCGGTATCGCCGGTGGTGGCCAGCGCCTCTTCCAGGCTCGGGATCAGGCCCTGTCCAAGGCCGCGAAGCGGGAAGGTCTTGCCGCCGTCCGGGCTATAGCCGAACCCGGCATCAAGCGCCTGCAATTGCTCCAGCGTCTGGGCGCTGACCGGGCCCTTGCCATTGGTGCGGCAATCGAGCGCCGCTTCATGGAACAGCACGAAGCGGCCATCGGCGGTCGGGGCGGGATCGATCTCGATCATCTGCGCGCCCAGCCGCTTGGCCTGGGCCAGCGCGGGCAGGGTGTTCTCGATAAAGTCGTGGACCGGCGGCTCGATCGCCTGAGCCTTGCAGTCGCCACTCGCATCGGGCCGGGGCAATTGCATCAGCCCGCGGTGCGCCACCAGCTTGACGTAACCTTGCGGGCTCTCCGCCAGCCACGAGGCGTTGACGAAGGTCAGCACCAGGAAGGCGAGGGCGAGGACGAAGCCGATCCGGCGGCCCCACACCTTCATGCCAGCAGCTTCCGCGCCTGATCACAATCGACCAGCATCTGTTGGGTCAGCGCATCAAGGCTGTCAAACTTCGCCTCAGGCCGCAGGAAGTGATGGAAGGCCACCTCGATCTCCTGACCATAGAGATCACCCGACCAGTCAAAGAAATGCGGCTCCAGCAGTTCCTTGGGCGGATCGAAAGTGGGCCGCACGCCCAGGTTGGCCGCACCGTGTAGCCGGGTGCCATCGGCGAGCTGCGAGGTGACGGCATAGATCCCGTAATGCGGGCGCAGGTAATTGCCGAGCGGCAGGTTGGCAGTGGGAAAGCCGATCGTCCGGCCGACCTTGTCGCCGTGCTGGACCACGCCGCGGATCGCGAAGGGCCGGGTGAGCAGGCGCGTGGCGGTTTCGCAGTCGCCCGTCTTCAGCGCCTCGCGGATCCGGCTGGAGGAGACCACCTCGCCGCTTTCCAGCACCGGGCCGACCGCGCGGGAGGACAGGCCGAGTTCCGCGCCGCGGGTCTTGAGCAGTTCGATATTGCCGCCCCGGCCCTTGCCGAAGGTAAAGTCCTCACCGGTGACCACGCCCGCTGCGCCGAGCCGATCGACCAGCAGTTTCGCCATGAAGTCCTCGGCCGTGGTTGAGGCCAGCTCGGCATCGAAAGCGAAGACCAGCATCGCATCGGCCCCGGCGGCAGCAAACAGTTCTTGCCGCTGGTCGAGCGTGGTCAGGCGGAACGGGGCGGCATCGGGCTTGAAGAAGCGCACGGGGTGGGGATCAAAAGTGGCGATGATCGCCGGGCGGCTCTCGGCCTTGGCCCAGGCAATCGCCTCGCCGGCCACGGCCTGGTGACCCAGGTGGAAGCCATCGAAATTGCCCAGCGCGATCACTGCATTGCGCAGGGCCTCGGGCATGGGGTCGGTGGCAAGGAGGCGCGGGATGGTCATTACGGCAGGGTCGCCTCGTTCAGCGGCACGATCCCGGCGCGGATCACGCGCAGGGCATTGCCGCCCATCACGGCGCGGACCTCGTCGGGCGTGAAGCCTTCGTCCATCAGCGCCTGGGTCACCTGGACGAGCCCGCTGGTGTCGAACCGCACGGTGGTGGCGCCGTCATAATCGCTGCCGAGAGCGACGTGCTGGATGCCGACCAGGTCGCGGACGTGCTTCATCGCCTTGGCGGCGGCGCGCGGGGAGGTGTCGCAGATCGCGCCGTCCCAGTAACCGATGCCGATGATCCCGCCGGTCTTGGCGACGGCGCGGATCTCGTCATCGGAGAGGTTGCGGTTGGTCTTGCAGGTCGCTTTGACCCCGCCGTGGCTGGAGACGACCGGGCGGCGCACGCGCGGTAGCAGTTCGGCCACGCCCTGGTGCGAGAGGTGGGCGATGTCGACGATCATCCCGAGCTCTTCCATCCGCGCCACGACCTGCCAGCCGAGCGGCGTTATCCCGCCCTTCTTCACCCCGTGCATCGATCCGGCGACATCGTTGTCGAAGAAGTGCGCCAGGCCCGCCATACGGAAGCCGGCGGCATGGAGCTTGTCGAGGTTCTCGAGCTTGCCCTCCAGGCTTTGCAGCCCCTCGATGGTCAGCATCGCGCCGACCGGACCCTTGCCGGACTGGCGCGCGCCAAGCAGCCCATCGAGACCGGCAGGATCAGCAACCTTGGCGAGCCGACCCTCCGAACCAGACACCGCCCGATCAAGCTTCTCGCCGTGCCAAAGCGACCGCTCCAGCAGCGAAAACCAGGTTCGCACCGGCTGCAGCTGCGCGATCACCAGCGGGGTGATGTTGTCGGTTTTGCCTGAATTGCCGTCGTAATTCTGCCCGCGCGGGGTCTTGGTCACGCTGGAGAACAGCTGCAAGGCGACATTGCCCTGCTCCAGCCGAGGCAGGTCCTCATGCCCGCGCTTGGCCGGTTCAAGCAGATCACGCCGCCACATCAGCGTATCGGAATGAAGATCGACGATCTGCAGCGTCTGGTGCAGCGCCTTTGCCTCTGCGCTCACCGGGATGCCGGGCTGACCATCGATCTTGTTCATCGACGCTTCGACATAGCCGGGGGCAAAGCCGAAGAAGCCCGCCGCGCCCAACGCCAGCACCGCCAGCGGCATCCATACCCGTTTGCGCATCGCCGTCCCCTTCTCCGCTCGCGTCAGCCGGATTTACGCAGCAGGGTGACGAATGCAAACCCCGGCAAACGTCCATCTGCCGGATGGTCCTCGCGCGCCGCCTCGATCCACTCGCTGCGGTCGAAGTCCGGGAAGCGGGTGTCGCCCTCGGGCTCGGCCGCCACTTCGGTCCATTCGATCCGGTCAGCATGGGGCAGGAACTGGCGATAGATCTCGGCCCCGCCGATCACCGCGATATGCGGAGCGTTGGCGAGCGCGATGGCCTCTTCTGGTGAGCGGGCGACCTCGGCCCCATCTTCGGCCCAGGCCATATCGCGGGTCAGCACGATATGGCGGCGGCCGGGCAGCAGGCCGGGCAGCGATTCGAAGGTCTTGCGGCCCATGATCATCGGCTTGCCGGTGGTCAGCGCCTTGAAGTGCCGCAGGTCATTGGGCAGGTGCCAGGGCATCGCGCCATCGCGCCCGATCACACCATTGGCGGCGACCGCCACCACCAGGAAAATCTCGCGGTGATTCACAGGGTCAGCCGGGTGACGTGACCCATCTTGCGGCCCGGGCGCGCGGCGGCCTTGCCGTAGAGGTGCAGGTGGTTGCGCGGGTCGGACAGGATCGGGGCCCAGTCACGGGCCTCATCGCCGATCAGGTTCCACATCTCGACGCCCTTGGCGGCCAGCGCCGGGTCGCCCAGCGGCAGGCCGCAGATCGCGCGGACATGATTCTCGAACTGGCTGGTGAGCGCACCTTCGATCGTCCAGTGGCCGGAATTGTGGACCCGCGGGGCCATCTCGTTGAACACCGGGCCATTGGCGGTGGCAAAGAACTCGAGCGTCAGCACCCCGACATAGTCCAATGCCGCAGCGACCTTTGCCGCCAGCTCGCGCGCGGCGGGCACTTGCGCGGCGACAGCGGCGCTGGCGGGCACGGTCGAGCGGGCCAGGATCCCGCCTTCGTGGACATTCTCGGCGCTGTCCCAGAACACCACGGTGCCATCCTGGCCGCGGCACAGGATCACGCTGAATTCAGCCGTGAAGTGGATGAAGCCTTCATAGACCAGCGCTTGCCCGGTCAGCACCACGCCATCGGCATCGTGATCGGCCATGATCCGCCACTGGCCCTTGCCGTCATAGCCATCGCGGCGGGTCTTGAGGATGCCGGGAGAGCCGATGGTATCGAGCGCCTGGGTCAGGTCTTCGGCCGTGTCGATCGCCAGCCACGGCGCAGGCTTGCCGCCCAGACCTTCGACAAAGCGCTTCTCGCTGACCCGGTCCTGGGCGATCTCCAGCGCATCGAGGTTTGGCAGCAACTTGTCGCACAGCCCGCCCAGGGCTGCGACCGGAACATTCTCGAACTCATAGGTCACCACCGCGCAGTCGGCGGCGAACTCGGCAAGGGCGGCATCGTCGTGCCAGTCGGCCCGGGTGTGGGCCGCGCAGACATCGGCGGCGATGAATTCGACTTCGGGCGAGTAGACATGACAGCGGTAACCCAGCCGTGCGGCGGCCATGGCCAGCATCCGGCCCAGCTGGCCGCCCCCGAGAATGCCAATTGTTTCGCCCGGGGGAATCATCGGTGTCTCAGCTCGGTCGCTCGGCCACGCTGGCGCTTTGCGCGGCGCGGAAGGCCTTGATCTTTTCGGCCAGCGCCGGGTCAGTCGTGGCGAGGATCGCCGCGGCCAGCAGACCGGCATTGGTCGCACCCGCTTCACCAATCGCCAGGGTGCCGACCGGGATCCCGGCAGGCATCTGCACGATCGAAAGCAGGCTGTCCTGGCCCGACAACGCCTTGGACTGAACCGGCACGCCCAGCACCGGCAGGTGCGTCATGCTGGCGACCATGCCCGGCAAGTGCGCTGCGCCGCCGGCCCCGGCGATGATCACCTTGAAGCCGGCTTCGGCTGCACCCTCGGCAAAGGCCACCAGCCGCTGCGGGGTGCGGTGGGCCGAGACGATCCGCGCGTCATAGGCCACGCCCAGCTTGTCGAGCGCATCGGCGGCGCATTTCATCGTCGCCCAGTCCGACTGGCTGCCCATGACGATCGCGACAGGTGCGCTTGACGACTTTGGCATCTCAACGCTCCGCCAGGTAATAGCGCTCAAGCGCGGCCAGGTTGTCGTCCAGCTCGTAGACGATCGGCTGGCCGGTCGGGATCTCGAGGCCGGTAATGTCGGCATCGGAAATGCCCGACAGGTGCTTGACCAGCGCACGCAGCGAATTGCCGTGTGCAGCCACCAGCACGACTTCGCCAGCCTTGAGCTGCGGGGCGATCGCCGCCTCGTAATAGGGGAGGACACGGGCGATGGTGTCCTTGAGGCTTTCGGTCGAAGGGATGGCGATCCCGGCATAGCGTGGGTCGGCCTTGAGATCGAATTCTGAACCGTCTTCCAGCAGGGGCGGCGGAATATCGAAGCTGCGGCGCCAGATCTTGACCTGATCCTCGCCGTGCTTGGCCGTAGTCTCGGCCTTGTCGAGCCCGGTCAGCCCGCCATAGTGCCGCTCGTTCAGGCGCCAGTCCTTGGTTTCCGGGATCCAGACGCGCCCGGCGGCTTCCAGCGCCAGGTGCAGCGTGCGAATCGCGCGGGTCTGGAGCGAAGTGAAGGCCACGGTCGGCAGCATGCCCTTGGCCCCCAGCAAGGCGCCGGCAGCGCGGGCCTCTTCCTCACCCTTGGCGGTCAGGTCGACGTCCCACCAGCCGGTGAAGCGGTTTTCGAGGTTCCACTGGGACTGGCCATGACGGACGAGAATCAGGCGCGGCAAGGGCTTGGCTCCGCAATTGTCTTAGGAGCACCCGCCCCTAGCTGCTGGTTTCGAATTTGGGAAGCCAGTTCCCCCTCCCGCTTGCGGGAGGGGTTAGGGGTGGGCCCTTCAGGCGTCGCTACTGTCATCAGGGCCCACCCCCGGCCCCTCCCGCAGGCGGGAGGGGGGAATGCGGTCTTCGGCAGTTTTGACGGCCCGCGCCTGCTCCTTGCGCCGCCGCAGGTTTTCCCTGAGCTTCGCGGCGAGGCGCTCTTCGCGCGAGAGGTTCGCTTCTTTACCCATCGGCAATCGGTGCTGCGCTATCAGGCTCACGCTTGACAAAGCAAGGGGGCACGGCCAATAGCGCGCCCCTGCCCGGACCGGCCTTGCCGCTGCGGGCTATCCGAATGGTTGGCTGCTGTAGCTCAGTGGTAGAGCGCATCCTTGGTAAGGCTGAGGTCGGGAGTTCAATCCTCCCCAGCAGCACCATTCGAACCTTCCGGCAGTATTAGCACCGGCGGCCGATCGTGCCGTTGACGAAGCTGCGGGCCCAGTCCTGGCTTGCGGCGCGCTCATTAGCCAGGCCAGCGGGATTGAGGTTGCGCAGCGTCACCAGGTGTTCCTGCGACAGCGGCTCTTCAAAGTTCAGGCCCAGCCGCCCCTGCGCGCACCAGGCGACATCGGCGAACAGCTCACGTCCCGCCAGCTGCAGGATGCAGGAGGCGCCTGGGCGCAGCGTGAATGGCGACGCGACCCGCGCGCCGGTGGCCGAGACATTCTCCAGCACCGCCTGACCCTGGCCATCCAGCGTGATCAGCACGGCAGGCAGCTGCAACCGCAGGCGGGCACTGGCCCGGCGGCCGCAATTGGCGAGGATTGGGGGATCATCGGCACCCATTCCCCGCGCATGCTCCAGACATGACCAATGCGGCGTTTGGGCGGGTTAGGCATTTGCCCTTAACCGGCGCGCAAGTCCGCCCATTCGGGGTGGCGCTTGAACTGCGCGGCGACATAGCTGCAGACCGGATCGATCGTGAAGCCCTGCTCGCGGGCATCGGCGATCAGCGCCTCGACCAGTTTGCCGGCCACGCCTTGTCCCCCGATCTCGCGCGGCACCAGCGTATGCTCGGCGGCGCGGACAGTGCCGTGCATGACCCAGGTCAGCCGCCCAATTTCGGTCTCTCCGGGCAAGTGGGCATGGTACTCGCCGACCCGGTCCGAACCGTGGCGGGTTATAGTCACTTCGGCCATGGGTGGTTCCTGATGCTTGACGCCGGACAATGCGGCCATATGGCGCAGATATGGCCATGCAGTTCCTCTCCGACAATGCCGCCTCGGTTCATCCTGCGCTGTGGCGGGCGATGCAGGCGGCGGACGCCCCCGATTCACCTTTTGACGGCGACGCGCTGAGCAAGCGGCTCGATGCGGCCTTTGGCGAAGTGTTCGGGCGGGACTGCGCCGTGCTGTGGGCGGCGACCGGGACATCGGCGAACTGCCTGGCGCTGGCCAGCATGGTCCAGCCGCACGGCGGGGTGGTCTGTCACCGCGAGGCGCATATCGAAGTGGACGAGGGCGGAGCGCCCGGGTTCTACCTGCACGGCGCCAAGCTCATGCTGGCCGAGGGCGAAGGGGCGAAGCTGAAGCCTGCGGCCATCGCCGCCGTGATCGATCCGCTCCGCAACGATGTCCACCAGGTCCAGCCGCACGCCGTCTCGATCACCCAGGCGAGCGAATATGGCAGGGCCTATCAGCCAGCCGAAATGGCCGCGATTGCCACCTATTGTGCCGAGCGCGGGCTCCCGCTCCACGTCGATGGCGCGCGGTTCGGCAACGCGGTTGCCTTCCTCGGCTGCACGCCGTGGGAAGCCTGCCAAGGCGCAGCGGCGCTGAGCTTTGGCATGATCAAGAACGGCGGGATGAGCGCCGAGGCGCTGGTTTTCTTCGACACCGGGCTCGCCGATGTCGCCCGCTATCGCCGCAAGCGCGCCGGGCATCTGCAATCGAAGGGCCGGTACCTGGCCGCCCAGCTGCTGGCGATGCTTGAAGGCGATCTGTGGCTTCAGAACGCGGCCCACGCCAATGCCGCCGCGCAGGAGCTGGCCGGTGCAGCGCAGGATCGCCTGCTCCACCCGGTCGAGGCCAACGAGGTCTTTCTGCGGCTGACCGCGCCTGAGCGCGAGGCGCTGCGGGCGCAAGGGTTCTCGTTCTATGACTGGGGCGACGAGGCCGCCCGGCTGGTCACGGCCTGGAACAGCAAGACCGAGCATGTAACGGCGCTGGCCCGCGCGATCGCTGCGCTGTGAGTGGGGTCACGCTGACCCCGCGCTCGATCGCGGCCTTTATCTTCCTCGCGCTGGTCTGGGGTTCGACCTGGCTGGTGATCAAGGACCAGATCAGTGCCGTGCCATCGGCCTGGTCGGTGGTCTGGCGCTTTGTCCTCGCGGCAACCGCGATGTCGGCCTTCGCCTTGCTGCGGCGTGAGCGGATGCGGTTGACCGGGCGCGAAATGGCCGTGGCGATTGCCATGGGGTTCTTCCAGTTCAGCCTCAACTTCCAGCTGATCTACAAGTCGGAGCACTACCTGACATCGGGCCTGGTCGCCGTGGTCTTTGCGCTGATGATCGTGCCCAATGCGATCCTGGCGCGGCTGGTGCTCGGCGCGGCGCTGACCCGGCGGTTCCTGGCCGGATCGGCGATTGCCCTGGCCGGGATCGCGCTGCTGATGCTTCACGAATACCGGATTGCCCCGCCAAATAGCGGCGTGACGACCGGGGTGCTGCTGGTCACCGGCGCAATCTTCTCGGTCTCGATCGGCAACCTTCTGCAGGCGACCCAGACCGCGCGCGCCGTCCCGGTGGTCTCGCTGATGGCCTGGGGGATGATCTGGGGCGTGGTGGCGAGCGGCGTCTATGCGATCATTTCGGTTGGCGCCCCGGTGCTCGATCCGCGCCCGGCCTACCTCGCCGGGATTGCCTATCTTGGGCTGGTCGGCTCGGCGCTGACCTTCCCGCTCTATTCGCAGCTGATCCGCGACTGGGGGCCGGGTCCGGCCGCCTATAATGGAGTCGCCGTGCCGGTGGTGGCGATGATCCTTTCGACCCTGTTCGAAGGCTACCAGTGGAGCCTGCTGGCCGGCGGCGGGGCGGTGCTGGCCATGGCCGGACTGCTGGTTGCCCTATCGGGCCGCAAGCCGGCAGCTGGCTAGGCCCTCGCGGTAGGTCGGGTAGCGCGGGCTCCAGCCCAGCACCCGCTTGGCCTTGCCGTTCGCGACGCGGCGGTTCTCGGCATAGAAGGCGCGGGCCATCGGCGAGAGGCCGGCTTCATCGAGCGATTGCAGCGGCGGCCGGGGTAGGCCGAGCAGGGCGCAGGCATGCTCGATCACTGCGTTCTGGCTGCACGGCAGGTCATCGCTGATGTTGTAAGCGCCCGCCGGAGCATCGAGCGCGAGCACAGCAGCGCTGACGATGTCATCGACATGGACCCGGCTGAACACCTGGTTCGCCAGGTCGATCCGGTGGGCCTTGCCTTCGCGCACCCGGTCCAGCGCCGAGCGGCCCGGGCCGTAGATGCCGGGCAAGCGCAGCGCCCGCGCGCCCAGCTTAAGCCATTCGGCGTCCGCTTCGGCTCGCGCCGTGCGGCGGCCAGTGCCGGTGGGCGCGCTTTCATCGATCCAGGCCCCGGCGGTATCGCCATAGACCCCGGTCGAGGAGAGATAGGTCAGCGGCTTGCCAACCAACGCATCGCCATAGGTCAGCAGCACCGGATCGCCGTCCACACCGGGCGGGACCGAGGACAACACCTGATCGGCATCGGCCAGCGCCATGCGCACCGATCCGGCATCATCAAACCGCAGCGTCCCGGCGCTGCCGGTCGAAACCACTTCCCACCCGCGCACCGCCATGGCGCTGGCGAAGCGGGCCGCGGTGTAACCCAGGCCGAAGATGAACAGGCGTTTCATCCCTTTTCCCTACCCGCTCGCGTCGCGCGAAGTCGAGACACTTGCGCAGGTGTCTCGACTTCGCGCGACGCGAGCGGCAAGAGAGCATCATGGACGCCATCACCGCACCCCCCGCCGCCCCGCCTGTCATCCGCCGCGAAGAATATCGGCCGCCTGCCTGGCTGGTCCCGCAGATCCGGCTGAAGTTCACGCTCGGGCTCGAGCAGACTCGCGTCCAGGCGAACCTTGACGTCACCCGCAACCCCGTCGCCGAACCGGCCGGCCTGCTGCGGCTCAATGGCGATGGCCTGACCCCGGCGGGCGTATGGATCGATGGTGCGGCCAGCACTGACTGGCGTATGGACGGCAGCGACCTTGTGATAACGCTCAGCGGCGACGCCCATGAGGTCGGCATCGAAACGCTGATCAACCCTGCCGCCAATACCCAGCTGATGGGCCTCTATGCCTCGAACGGGATGCTCTGCACCCAGTGCGAGGCCGAAGGCTTCCGCCGGATCACCTTCTTCCCTGACCGGCCCGATGTGCTGTCGGTCTATACCGTGCACATGCAGGGGCCCAAGGCGCTGTTTCCGGTGCTGCTCTCCAACGGCAACTGTATCGCGGGGGGCGAGGGTGAGGGCGCGGGCATGCACCACGCCACCTGGCACGATCCCTGGCCCAAGCCGAGCTACCTGTTCGCGTTGGTGGCTGGCGATCTCGTCGCCAACCACGATACCTTTACCACGGTCAGCGGACGTCAGGTCGATCTTAACATCTGGGTGCGCGATGGCGATCAGGACCGCACCCACCACGCGATGAAGGCGCTGAAGGATTCGATGCGCTGGGACGAGGAGGTGTTCGGCCGCGAATACGATCTTGACCTGTTCAACATCGTCGCCGTTGCGGACTTCAACATGGGGGCGATGGAGAACAAGGGGCTGAACGTCTTCAACACCCGCTACATCCTGGCCGATCCCGACACGGCGACCGACATGGACTATGACGGGATCGAGGGCGTGGTGGCCCACGAATACTTCCACAACTGGTCGGGCAACCGCGTTACCTGCCGTGACTGGTTCCAGCTGAGCCTCAAGGAAGGCTTCACCGTGCTGCGCGACCAGCTGTTCAGCCAGGACATGGGCAGCGAGAGCGTCAAGCGGATCGAGGATGTCCGCGTGCTGCGCTCGGCCCAGTTCCCGGAAGATTCGGGCCCGCTGGCGCACCCGATCCGGCCCGATGCCTATCAGGAGATCTCCAACTTCTACACCGCGACGGTCTATAACAAGGGCGCCGAAGTGATCCGGATGATGCGGACCCTGGCGGGGCCGGAGCGGTTCCGCAAAGGCTGCGACCTCTACTTTGACCGCCATGACGGTGAGGCGGCGACCTGCGAGGATTTCGTCACGGCGATCGAGGATGGGGCGGGGATCGACCTCACCCAGTTCCGCCTGTGGTACAGCCAGGCCGGGACGCCAAAGGTCACCGCGCGGCTGGCCCACGAGGGCGATACGGCCCGCCTGACCCTCTCACAGGAAGTGCCACCGACGCCGGGCCGGCCGGCCAAGCAGGCGATGGTGATTCCGCTGCGGATTGCCCTGTTCGATCGGAAAACCGGGAAACACCATGGTGAACAAATAGTTACGCTGAGTGAACCTCAAGTTGAGTTGAGTTTCCCTGGATTTGCCGAAAAGCCGGTGCTGTCGCTGGGCCGCGGCTTCTCGGCGCCGGTCAATGTCGACATCGACAGCGCGGCGGCCGACTTGCTGTTCCTGGCGGCCAATGATGACGATCCCTTTGCCCGTTACGAGGCGCTGCAGCAGCTGGTGGTCCAGCATCTGGTTGCAGCCATCGGCGGCGGCATATTGTGCGATGCCGAACGCCAGACCGGGCGCGAGGCGATCGGGCGGGCCATGGCGGCGGCGATCGCCGATCCGGCACTGGATGACCTGATGCGCGGTGAATTGATGGCCCTGCCGGGTGAGACGTACCTCGCCGAGCAGTTCGATCAGGCCGATCCGGGCGCAATCCGGGCCGAGCGCGAAGGGCTGAAGGCCTGGCTCGGCGCGGAGCTGAAGGATGCGCTGACGGCGCTCCACGCCCGCGCTAGCGCCGTGCCCTACAGCCTCTCGGCCGAGGCGCGCGGCGCCCGCAAGGTCAAGACCCAGGCGCTGGTCTATCTGGCGGCGGGCGTGCCCGCGCTGGCGGCGGAGCTGGCGACGGCCCAGTTCGATGCGGCCGACAACATGACTGACCGTCAGGGCGCGGCGCTGGTCCTGGCCGGGCTCGAAACCCCGCTGCGCGAGGCCAAGCTGGCCGCCTTCTACCAGCGCTTTGCCGGCAATGCCCTGGTGATCGACAAGTGGTTCTCGCTCCAGGCCGGCTCGCTCCACCCGCGCGTGCTTGATCAGGTCGCGGCGCTGGCCAGCCATCCGGACTTCACGCTGAGCAATCCCAACCGGGTTCGCGCCTTATATATGGCGCTGGCCGGCAACCTCGGGGCCTTCCATGCCGCCGACGGGCGCGGCTACCGGATGATTGCCGACCTGATCCTCGCGCTCGACCCGCTCAACCCGCAGACGGCGGCGCGGTTTGTCGCTCCGCTTGGGCGCTGGCGGCGGATCGAAGCGGGCCGAGCGGCGTTGATGCAGGCCGAGCTGGAGCGGATCCTCGCGGCGCCGAGCCTGTCCAAGGACACCTACGAGCAGGTGAGCAAAAGCCTTGGCTGAGCCAGTCGAGGTCAACCGCGCGGCGGTGCTGGCAGGCCTGCCGCATGGCTTTCTCGGCCGGCGCGGCGGCGCCTCGACCGGCGTAGTCTCGGGCCTCAATGTCGGCCTGGGCACGGGCGACGAGCCAGAGGCGGTGGCTGAGAACCGGCGGCGGGCGGTCGCGGCAGTTGTGCCAGGTGCGCGGCTGGCCACGGTCTATCAGGTCCATTCGCCCGACTGCGTAACCGTGACCGAACCCTGGCCCGATGCCGAGCGGCCCCGCGCCGATGCGCTGGTGACCGACCGGCCCGGCTTGCTGCTGGGCGTGGTGACCGCCGATTGCGCGCCGGTCCTCCTGGCCGATCCGGTGGCCGGCGTGATCGGTGCGGCTCATGCTGGCTGGAAGGGCGCGGTTGGCGGCGTGACCGACGCGACCATTGCCGCAATGGAAAAGCTTGGCGCTGTGCGTTCGCGGATTATCGCCGCGATCGGTCCGTGCATTGCGCAGCCCAGCTATGAAGTGGATGCCGCCTTTCGCGACCGGTTCGTGGCGGAGGCGGATGCGAACGCGCGCTTCTTCCGGTCCGGCCGCCCCGAGCACTTTCAATTCGATCTCGAAGGCTATGTCGCCGCGCGGCTCAAATCGGCGGAAATCGGCGCCGTTGAGCCGCTGGGCCTCGATACTTACCCTGATGCGGGCCGGTTCTATTCCTTCCGCCGTGCGACCCATCGGGCCGAGCCCGATTACGGTCGTCAAATCTCGCTGATCGGGCTGCCTTGAGCGCAATGCATTCCTTGCAATCGCCCGTGCTAAAATCGGTGTTGGCAGAGTGACAGCTTGCGTCTATCAGGCCCGCCAAATCGACCGGTCCGTCCGCTTCGGAAGGCTGATCGGGCGGGACAGGAAGGGGGCTTCCTGGACATTGTTCTAGGTTGCAATTCCGGGCTTGCGGCAGCAGGCCCGGGTAACCGCAAAAAGGCAGGATAGGTTCAACCATGGCTGAAAATGCTGACACCGCCACGCTCGAAGGGAACCCGACTGAGGGTGTGCGGCGGCGCGATTTCATCAACATTGCCGCCGTCAGCGCGGCCGGCGTCGGCGGTCTCGCGATCGTTTATCCGCTGATCAGCCAAATGTCGGCTTCGGCCGACGTGCTGGCCGAAAGCTCGACTGAAGTCGATATCAGCGCGATCGCGTCGGGCCAGGCGATCAAAGCCGTGTTCCGCAAGCAGCCGGTTTTCATCCGCAATCTGACCTCGGTCGAGATCGAGGAAGCCAACAAGGTTGATGTCAGCTCGCTGCGCGATCCGCAGACCCTGACCGAACGGACCAAGGAAGGCCACGAAAACTGGTTGATCACCATGGGTGTCTGCACCCACTTGGGCTGCATCCCGCTCGGTTCAGCCGAGGGTGAGGTCAAGGGTGAGTACGGCGGGTACTTCTGCCCCTGCCACGGTTCGCATTATGATACCGCTGCGCGCATCCGCAAGGGCCCCGCGCCGAAGAACCTGCTGGTTCCGGACTATGAATTCACCTCCGACACTGTCGTGAAGATCGGCTAAGGGCACCAGACATGAGCTACCCCTGGGCAAATGAGTACAAGCCGAGCCACCCCGCCATGGTGTGGCTTGACGAGAAGCTGCCGCTCCCGCGGCTGATCTACGGCGCGGTTGGCGGCGGCTATGAAGTGCCGCGCAACCTCAACTATTTCTGGAACTTCGGCTTCCTCGCCGGGCTCTGCCTGATGATTCAGATCATCACCGGCGTGGTCCTGGCGATGCACTATGCGCCGAACACCCTGGTTGCCTTTGATTCGACCGAGCACATCATGCGCGACGTCAATTGGGGCTGGATGATGCGCTATGCCCACGCGAACGGGGCCTCGGCCTTTTTCGTGGTGGTCTACATCCACATCTTCCGCGGCTTCTACTTCGGGTCCTACAAGGCCCCGCGCGAGATGATCTGGCTGCTCGGCGTCACGATCTTCCTGCTGATGATGGCCACTGCCTTCATGGGCTACGTCCTGCCCTGGGGCCAGATGAGCTTCTGGGGTGCCCAGGTGATCACTGGCCTGTTCGGCGCTATTCCGCTGATCGGTGAGCCGATCCAGCACTGGCTGCTGGGCGGGTTCGCACCGGATAATGCCACGCTCAACCGCTTCTTCTCGCTGCACTTCCTGCTGCCCTTCGTGATCCTGGGCGTGGTGATCCTGCACATCTGGGCGCTGCACATCCCGGGTTCGTCGAACCCGACCGGCGTCGAAGTGAAGTCGGAAAGCGATACCGTGCCGTTCCACCCGTACTACACGGCGAAGGACGGCTGGACGGTCGGCCTGTTCATGGTGCTCTACAGTATGCTGGTGTTCTTTGCGCCGAACATGCTGGGCCACCCGGACAACTACATCCCGGCCAACCCGATGCAGACCCCGGCGCACATCGTTCCGGAATGGTACTTCTGGCCGTTCTACGCGATCCTGCGCGCCTTCACCGTGGACTTCCTGTTCTTCCCGGCGAAGCTGATGGGCGTGCTGGCGATGTTCGCGGCGATTCTGATCTGGTTCTTCCTGCCCTGGCTGGATCGTTCGCCGGTTCGCTCGGCTAACTATCGTCCGCTCTACCGCAAGTTCTTCTATGTGCTGGTGGTGGTGATGGCGGTGCTGTTCTACTGCGGCGGTGCCCCGGCGGAAGAGCCCTATGTGATGCTGAGCCAGCTTGCCTCGCTCTATTACTTCGCCCACTTCTTGATCATCGTGCCGATCGTCTCTTCGATCGAGCGGCCCGACCCGCTGCCTTATTCGATCACCGAATCGGTGCTGGGTCCCTCCCCCGCACTTGAAACGGCCACCAAGGCCTAAGCGAGACGGAAAGAGACAGAATCATGATCCGCATCCTCTCCCTTCTCGTCGGCGCCTTCTTCACGGTGGTGCTCGCCTGGTCCTTTGGCGTCGGCGCCTATACCGCCGCGACCGAGCCGGTGGCTCCCACCGCTGAAAAGGTTTTCCACCTCAAGCCCAAGGAGCTGCACCTCGCCAGCGACGGCGCGTTCGGCAAGTTCGACCGCCAGCAGCTGCAGCGCGGTTTCCAAGTCTATCAGGAAGTCTGCGCCGCCTGCCACAGCCTCAAGCACGTCGCTTTCCGCGACCTGGCCGCACTGGGCTATAACGAAGCCGAAGTGAAGGCGATCGCGGCCAAGGCCACCGTCGCCGGCAAGGATCCGCTGACCGGTGAGGTCAAGGATCGTCCGGGCATTGCAAGCGACTACTTCCCGCCGGTGGTCTATGCCGGCCTCGGCGTTCCGCCGGACCTTTCGCTGATCACCAAGGCTCGCCAAGAAGGTCCGGCCTATGTCTACTCGCTGCTGACCGGGTACCAGGAACAGCCGGCTGAACTGCTCAAGCGGTTCCCGGAAGCCAAGACTGGCGACGGGCTGCACTATAACCCCTACTTCGCCAACCTGAACCTGGCCATGGCTGCTCCGCTGACCGGCGAAGGCCAGGTGACCTACAGCGACGGCACCAAGGCGACCGTCGACCAGATGGCGAAGGACGTTTCGGCCTTCCTCGTCTGGACGGCCGAGCCGAAGCTGGAAAACCGGCACCAGACCGGCTTCTGGTGGGTTGGCTTCCTGATCTTCGCGACGGTGCTGGGCTACATGGCCTACCGTAACATCTGGGCGGAGAAGAAGGGCCACTAAGCCCTTTCCGCCCAGCGCGACCGAAAACGCGCCCCTTGCCGCCCGGCAGGGGGCGTTTTTCGTTGCAGGGCTGCGGATCAGGACCGGGATGCTGCCGAAGGAATTGACGGCGGCGGCCAAGCTGGCGCATAGGCAAGCGCGTGAGCGGCCGTCAGGTCTGAGCGGGTATAGCATAGTGGTAATGCTCCAGCCTTCCAAGCTGGCTAGAGGGGTTCGATTCCCCTTACCCGCTCCAAGACTTCCCCATCTCGGACACAAAAAGCGGCCCCGGAACTGGTCCGGAGCCGCTCTTGGCTTGTCGCTGGTAGGCCTTACTTGGCCGGCGGAGCTGCCGCCGCCGCGTTCTCGGGCATGCCGCCCAGCTGGGTCACCATCTTGGTATAGGCATCCAGATAGGCCAGCACGATGATCTGACCGATCGCTGTGTCCTGATAGCCGCCGCCAGCCGCGCCGCCAAAGGTGCCGCCGCTGAACACGCCGCCACCGGCCCCCCAGCCCAGGTCCGACTTGCGGTAATAGCCCTCGACCAGCGCCATTTCCTCGGTCGTGCGGGCATTGACGACCGAGAGGGTCACATTGGCCTCGCCCTTCTTGATGTTGATCCCGCCGGCGATCGCCCCGGCCGCGCGGCCGAACAGCCCGCCGCCGATCCCGCCAAGCAGCCCGCCGACGCCGCCGCCGCCCGAATTGCGGTTGGCCGAGACAATGTCAGGCTCAAGGAAGTAGTCGGCCGCCTTGACCTGGCCCTTGCCAAGGTTCGAGCCGGACTGGAGTTCGCCCTGGTCGGCCATGGCGCGTTCCATCGCCCGGCTCTGCATCGAACGGCCACGGTTGACGAGGGTGAAGCAGCCCGACTGCTGGACGAAAATCTTGAGGATCGCTTCCGGGCTGCCCAGGTTCATCTCGCGCCACCACTGGTTGTCGGGCTCGACAATGGCGATCGCGCCAAGGTTCTTGGTGCACTTCGGGATGTCGCGGGTGCCCTTGGCCTGGGCCTGGCGGCCTGACGAGCCCTTGTCGGCGGCAAAGGCGGGAGCAGTCGCTCCGGCGGAAACGAGCGCGAGCGCGGCGGCGCTGGCGATGATCTGGCGCATGAAATTCTCCCTCATCCACGGCTGGCATGGCCCGGTCCAGGGTCTGTCAGCGCGACACAACTGCCGGAAGCTAGGCCGGATTGCTTAGGCAAGGCTTGGAAATATGCGCCATTACGGCAGACGGACCGGCATGTTGTCGATCAGCCGGGTGCCGCCGATCCGGGCGGCCACGAACAGCCGCGCCGGGCGGCTCACCGGATCGTCAACCGGGGCCAGCGAGGCGGGGTCGCGTACTTCGGCATAATCGATCTTGTCGAAGCCGCCGACGAGCAGGATTTCCTCCAGCTCGCGCAGGGTATCACCGACCGGTTCGCCCCGGTGCATGGCCCAGATCGCGGCCTTCATCGCCTGGGGCAGTGAGGCTGCCTGGGCCCGCAGCTCGGCCGAGAGGTAAGCGTTGCGCGAACTCATCGCCAGGCCATCGGCCTCGCGCACGGTCGGCACGCCCAGGATCGCGCCGACATGCGGGCGGGTCAGGTCAAGGTCGCGGGCCATGGCCCGGATCACGGCCAGCTGCTGCCAGTCCTTTTCGCCGAACAGCGCCAGATCGGGCTGGACCTGGTTGAAGAGCTTGCAGACCACCGTGGCCACGCCATCGAAATGCCCGGGCCGCGCCGCGCCGCACAGGCCGGCGGAGACGCCGCTGACCGAAATGTTGGTGGCATAGCCATCCGGGTACATCGCCGCCGGTTCCGGGGCCCACAGCAGGCTGACGCCCTCGGCCTCAAGCAACGCAGCATCGCGGGCGAGCTGGCGGGGATAGGCATCAAGATCCTCGTTCGCGCCGAACTGGCGTGGGTTGACGAAGATTGAGACGACCACGTGGGCCGCCCGCGCCTTCGCCTCACGCACCAGGGTCAGATGGCCTTCGTGCAGCGCGCCCATGGTCGGCACCAGCGCGATCGGTCCGTCGCGGCGCAGCGGTTCCAGCGCGCTGCGCAGTGGATCAAGCCGGGTGATAGTTTGCACGGACGAATCCCCTTGGGTAGAAGCGAGCCCCGCCCTAGCGCTGTCCTGCGCCGCGCGGCAACCACACAAGCGAGCCAGACCTGACCGTGACTGCCAGCAAGAGCCTCCACCGTATCGTCTTCGCCAATGAAAAGGGCGGTACCGGCAAATCGACCACGGCGGTCCACGTGGCGATCGCGCTGGCCTATCAGGGTGCGCGCGTGGCCGCGGTCGATCTCGATCCGCGCCAGCGAACCTTCCATCGCTATCTCGAGAACCGGGCCGAGACGATAAGGCGCCGCGGCATCACCCTGCCGACTGCCGATTTCGCGGTGTTTGATGGGACCGATCCGGCAGAGCTTGACCGGGTCAGCGCCGAACTTTCCGCCGACCACGATTTCCTGATCTTCGACACGCCGGGCCGTGACGATCCGCTTGCGCGCCACGTTGCCACCGCGGCTGACAGCCTGGTGACGCCGCTCAATGACAGCTTCGTCGATTTCGATCTCATCGGCCAGGTCGACGCCGAAACCTTCAAGGTCCGCAAGCTCTCGTTCTATGCCGAGCTGATCTGGGAAGCGCGCAAGAAGCGGGCCATGGCGACGCTGCAGGAGCGGGGAGCGGGAATTGGACGCCGCGAGATGGACTGGGTAGTGGTGCGCAACCGCACCCAGCATGTCGAGGCGCGCAACATGCGCCGGCTCGATCAGGCCTTGACAGAGCTGTCGAAGCGGGTCGGCTTCCGGATCGCCAATGGCCTGTCTGAACGCGTGATCTATCGCGAGCTGTTCCCTTCGGGCCTGACTCTGCTCGACAAGGGCCATCTGGGTGAGCTTGGCACCAGCCACCTGGTTGCCCGCCAGGAACTGCGCGCGCTGCTGGCCAATCTCAACCTGCCGATGCCGGCCCGGGCCGCACCCGAGCTGGCGCTGGCGCCGCAGGAATAGCCAGTGGCCAAGCTGATCATCTTCGTGATGCTGGCCTGCGTGGTCTGCCGGGTGCTGACCCGGCGCTGGCCGTGGGAACTTTGGTCGGCCTCCGAACGTTCTCAAGCTGAAGCCCAGGCGCGAGCGTTGCTCGGGGTTGATCGCTCGGCTAGGCGCGAGGCCATTGTCGAGGCCCATCGCCGACTAATCGCCCGGGTCCACCCCGATCGTGGCGGCAGCAACGATGCGGTCCACGCCGCCAATGCTGCGCGCGACCTGCTGCTGGCCCGGCTCGAACGAAACGAAGTAGAGTAAACATGAACCACCAGTTCCATTCCACCGTGCTGCGCGAATACGACATCCGCGGAATCATCGGCGAAACGCTGGGCACGGCCGATGCCTATGCCATCGGTCGCGGCTTTGCGACGCTGCTGCGCCAGGCTGGCGGCAGCAAGGTGGCCGTGGGTTATGACGGGCGGCTGAGCTCGCCCGAACTGGAAGAGGCGCTGGTTGCCGGGCTCAACGCCAGCGGCTGTGATGCGGTGCGGATCGGCATGGGGCCAACCCCGATGCTCTATTATGCCGAAGCTTCAGCCGAAGACGTGCATGGCGGCATTCAGATAACCGGCAGCCACAATCCCGCCAATTACAATGGCTTCAAGATGGTATTCCAGGGCCGGCCGTTCTTCGGTGCGGATATCCAGGAGCTGGGCCGGATCGCTGCTGCGGGTGCCTGGCTCGATGGCAATGGCACCCATGAGCACCGCGAAGTCCTCACCGCCTATGTCGCCCGCCTGACCGAGGGTCTGGCCGGAATCGACCGGGCGAGCCTTGCCGATCTGAGGATCGGCTGGGACGCCGGTAACGGGGCCGCCGGCCCCGCGCTCGAATTGCTGGTCAAGCAGCTTCCTGGTGAACACCATCTTCTCTTCACCCAAGTGGATGGGAACTTCCCGAACCATCATCCGGATCCCACGGAAGAGAAGAATCTGGCCGATCTGAAACAGCTCGTCGCCGAGAAGAGCCTCGATTTCGGCGTGGCCTTCGATGGTGACGGGGACCGGATCGGGGCGATCGATGGCCAGGGCCGGGTGATCTGGGGTGACCAGCTGCTCATGATCTACGCCGAGGACCTCCTGAGAATGGTGCCCGGAGCCGCGATTATCGCGGATGTGAAGGCTTCACGCGCCTTGTTCGAACAGGTTGAAAGGCTGGGTGGACGGCCCACTATGTGGAAAACCGGACACAGCCTGATCAAATCCAAAATGAAGGAGATTTCCGCGCCGCTGGCTGGCGAGATGAGCGGACACGTCTTCTTCGCGCACCAGTATTACGGGTTTGATGACGCGCTTTACGCCGCTGTCCGGCTGATCGCGGCGAGCGCACGGTTGGGCAAATCGGTGACCGAGCTGCGCGACGCCATGCCGGCGCTGGTCAACACGCCTGAGCTGCGCTTCCAGGTCGATGAAAGCCGCAAGTTTGCCGTGATCGAAGAGGTTAAGGCGCGGCTTGCCGCTTCCGGGGCCGATGTCAACGGGATCGACGGCGTGCGTGTCTCCACCCCCGATGGCTGGTGGCTGCTGCGCGCCTCGAACACCCAGGACGTGCTGGTCGCGCGCGCCGAGAGTGAGAACCAGGCCGGCTGCGACCGGTTGCTGGCTGAAATCGACGCTCAGCTGGCCGCCTCAGGGCTGGAGCGCGGGCCCCAGGCGGGACACTAGGACACCCCGGCCACTAAGGCTGGATCGCCGTTAGCAGCAGCGGCAACGCTGCCAGCGCAACCACTGCGCTGGCCAGCAGCACGCTCGCCCCGCGCCAGGCCTTGGCCCAGCCGGCCAGACCGATCGCCGCCCCGGCCTTGATCAGCGTGTTGAGCAGCACTGGCGGCATCAGGATCAGCGCGGCAAGGCGCGGGTCAAGCGTGCCGTCGGGTAGATTGCCCATGGTGATAATCGCCGAATCGACATCGAGCATGCCCGACAGGGCAAGGACCGTTGCGAGGCCCGCATCGCCATAGCGCGCCAGGACCCAGCGCGCGGCAACGCTCAGCACCATGACCAGCGCGGCGAGGAGCAGCGCAGGGCCGAGTGCAAAGGGGTTGCGCAGCGGCATGGTTTCATCCGGCGCTGGGGCGGCCTTCTCGCGCTTGCGGCCGATCAGCCAGGCTCCGGTCAGGCTCACCAGCGCGGCCGGAACGGCCCAGGCCAGCAGCATGGCCAGGGCGAAGGGCGCAAGCGCAGCGACGAGGGCGATGACCCGCATGAACATCACCGCCGAAGCCAGCGCGATCGCGGAATTGAGCATTGCCGGATCGCCCGAGCCGTCGCGCAGCCGCCCCGCCATTGAGGCGGTAACGGCGGTCGAGGAAACCATCGATCCGGCCGCTGCCGTGGCCAGGGTGCCCTTGGTCGCCCCCAGCCGGCGGGCGGCGATATAACCCATGAACGAAAAGCCGCAGACCAGCACCACCACCAGCCAGATCTGGCGCGGCCGCCAGGCATCGAGCGGCCCCATCGGCGTGTCAGGCAGCAGCGGCAGGATCACCAGCGAGATCAGCGCGAAGTGGGCGATGGCCAGCACCTCGCGCTCATCAAGACTGCGGATCCAGTCGTGGAGCTGGTGGCGCATCGCCAGGACGAGCACCATCACTCCGGTCGCCGCGCTGGCCAGGGCATGGCTGCCGGCCCCGGCGACGAAGCCGCAGGCCACAGTCAGCAGGCCGACCAGGCTGGCCGTGCCGCTGATCGATGGCTGCGACCGCGTGCTGCGCCAGTAACCCATCACCACCAGCACAGCGCTGGCAACCAGCAGCACGCTCGACAAGACCGGGAAAGCTGCTTGCAGCGCGCCGCCCAGGCCGCCGGCCAGACCCAGCAGGCCATAGGTCCGGATCCCGGCAAAGCGCGTGCCCGGGGCCTGGTCGCGCTGGGTCCAGCCGCGCTCGACCCCCACCAGCAGGCCCAGCGCCAGGGCCAGCGCGATCGAGCTCACCGCGGTCAGATCCATTCCCTGCACCATCGTTCCAGCGTGGCAGGCTGGGCGGGCCAGGGGAAGCGCGATTTTCCTACTCTGCCGAAGCCTGTTATGTTCGCCCGGCCTTCATCCGCGCGTATCAAATGGCGTTTCGTGCACCCCGCTCTTGCGCATGCCTTTCATCAACTAAAGTTCCGATGCCCATTCGCTCATCCGATCTTCCCCCTGAACTGGCCGGCTGGTTTGCCGCGCGTGGCTGGCAACTCCGCCGCCACCAGCGCAAGATGCTGGCCGTGGCAAACTGCGGGCAGCATGCGCTGCTGGTGGCCGATACCGGGGCGGGCAAGACGCTGGCGGGCTTCCTGCCGACGCTCGCCGATTTCTGCCCCTCGCAGCTCCAAGGCGGGTTGCCGCCAGAGGGGCTGCACACGCTCTACGTTTCGCCGCTGAAAGCGCTGGCCCACGACGTGCGCCGCAACCTGCTGCTGCCGGCCGAGGAGCTGGGCCTCGCGATCCGGATCGAGACCCGCAGCGGCGATACGCCGTCCGATCGCAAGGCCCGCCAGCGGATCAACCCGCCGCATGTCCTGCTGACCACGCCGGAATCGCTCTCGCTGCTGCTATCCTATCCGGAGAGCGCGACGCTGTTTTCCGGCCTCAAGCGGATCGTGATCGATGAGGTCCACGCCTTCGCCAATGGCAAGCGCGGCGATCTGCTCGCGCTCGCGCTGGCGCGGCTACAGGCGTTGGCGCCGGACCTGCAGCGGGTGGCGCTGTCGGCAACGCTGGCCGATCCTGACGAGTACCGCCGCTGGCTGGCGCCGCATGGTGCGGGGGAGGCGGTTGCTTTGGTCGAAGGTGAGCAGGGTGCGCCGCCTGAACTTGAGATCGTCCTGCCCCATGAAGCGCGCGTGCCGTGGGGTGGCCATGCCGCTGCCTGGGCGGTCCCGCAGCTCTACGAAGCGATCAAGGCCAACAAGACCACGCTGGTGTTCTGCAACACCCGCTTCCTGGCCGAGTTCATCTTCCAACAGCTGTGGGACGCAAACGAGGACCACCTGCCGATCGGGATCCACCACGGCTCGCTCTCGGTCGAGGCGCGGCGCAAGGTCGAAAGTGCGATGGCGGCGGGCAAGCTGCGCGCGCTGGTCTGCACTGCCAGCCTCGATCTGGGGGTCGACTGGGGCGATGTCGATCTGGTGGTGCAGATGGGGGCGCCCAAGGGTTCCTCGCGCCTGCTCCAACGGATCGGGCGGGCCAACCACCGGCTCGACCAGCCGAGCCGGGCACTGCTCGCGCCGGGCAACCGGTTTGAGTTCCTTGAGGCGGTCGCGGCGCTGGAGGCTGTGGCCGAGGGCCAGCGCGATGGGGAAGCGTTTCGGCCCGGTGGACTTGATGTCCTCGCGCAACATGTGATGGCTTGCGCCTGTGCGGGTCCGTTTGATGAGGCTGCCTTACTGGCAGAGGTGCAGAGTGCAGAAGCCTTCGCCTGGGTTGACGCAGCAATCTGGCAGCGTGTGCTCGGCTTTGTCGCCACCGGCGGCTACGCGCTGCGCGCCTATGACCGGTTCCAGCGGATCACCAAGGACCGCGACGGGCTCTGGCGATTGACGCACCCGCAGCATGCCGCACAGCACCGGCTTAACGCCGGGATCATCATGGACAGCGAGATGATTGCGGTCCGCTTCCGCAACGGCAAGGCGCTCGGGCGGGTCGAAGAGAGCTTCGCCGCCAGCCTGAAGCCGGGTTCGACCTTTCGGTTCGCCGGGCTCGATCTGGAAGTCGAGGCGATGCGCGAGACCGAGCTGTGGGTGCGGGCGGCCAAGCGCAGCGGGCAGATCCCGAGTTACATGGGCGCGCGGATGCCGCTGACCACGCACCTGTCGAACCGGGTCCAGGCCCTGCTGGCGGACCGCGCCGGGTGGGTGCGCTTCCCCGACGATGTCCGCGAATGGCTGGAGATGCAGGACTGGCGCTCAGAACTTCCGGCGCCCGGCCGGCTGCTGGTCGAGAGCTTCCCGCATCAGGGGCGCTATTACACCGTGTTCTATACCTTCGAGGGCTGGCCGGCCCACCAGTCGCTGGGGATGCTAGTGACCCGGCGGATGGAGGAGCGGGGTCTCGCGCCGCTGGGCTTCGTCGCTAACGACTACGCCCTGGCCGTCTGGGGGCTGCGACCGATCGAGGACCCGGCAGCACTGCTCTCGCCTGATATTCTGGCCGATGAATTCGTCGACTGGGTCCAGAATAGCTATCTGCTGCGGCGCGCCTTCCGCGAGGTGGCGGTGATCTCTGGGCTGGTTGAGCGCCAGCATCCCGGCAAGCGCAAGACCGGGCGGCAAGTGACCTTCTCGACCGACCTGATCTACGATGTGCTGCTCAAGCACGAGCCTGACCACCTGCTGATCGAAGCGGCCTGGGCCGACGCCCGCTCGCGGATGACCGATGTCGGCCGGCTCGCCGGGGTACTCGACCGCGCCCAGCATGAGCTGCACCACGTTCTCCTCGACCGGGTCAGCCCACTGGCCGTGCCGGTGCTGGTGATGGTCGGCCGCGAGGCGACCCCGCAAGGCCAGGCCGACGAGGAACTGCTGCTTGAGGCAGAAAGCCTCGCCGGGCTGGCGATGCGGCCGGCGCGGGAATGATCCGCAAACGAAAAGGGGGCGGATTGCGCCGCCCCCTTCGATCGCTTGAACTGTGATCTGGTTATTTGGCGTCCGGCGCCTTGCCGAATTCCGAGTACTGTTCGTTGCCGACGAAGCCAAAGGCCGTCACGCCCGAACCCTTGATGATGTTCAGCACCTGGACCGAAGTGTCGTAAGGAGCCTGCGGGTCCGGCTGGTACTGCAGTTCGGGCTCCGGCTTGATCGCCAGAGTGGCCTGTAGCAGCGACAGCAGCTGGCCAGATTCGACCTGCGTACCGTTAAAGAGGATCGCGCTGTTCGGCATGATCACGACCTTGTTCTTGTCACGTTTGACAACAACGTCCGGCGGCGGAGCCGACGGGTTGGGCAGGTCGATGTTCACGGCGTGCGTCGCCACGGGGATCGTGATGATGAACATGATGAGGAGAACGAGCATGACGTCGATAAGCGGCGTCGTGTTCATTTCCATCATCGGCTGGCCATCGTCCTTGCCTGCTGAGATGCCCATTCTGGGTTACTCCTGAATTGCGAATAGGGTGGGGCAGCCGAGACCGCCCCTGGCCCTTAACCGTTGGGATCGACCGGGGTCGAAATGAAGCCGACCGTCGGGTAGCCCGAGATCTGCACGTTGTAGATCGCACCGGCGACGCAGCGCCACGGCGCACTCACGTCACCGCGAATATGCACCTGCGGCACGAGCTCCGGATTGTCCCGCAGGGCTTCCGGACCACCAGCGCGCTTCACGATTGCATCCAGCCGCTTGAACGCCTGGTCACGCAGTTCGACCGAATCGACCGGCGTGATGTTGTTGAAGTAGATCCGGCATTCGCCGCCGAGGTTTGCACCTTCGAAGCCCGGTTCGCCGGCGCTGCGGCCGCCCGAGTCGGTGGTGCTGACGGTCAGCAGCAGGTTCTCGACCTTATCCTTCGATTCGGTCGAAACCATGATGGGGACCTTGAGCTTCTGGATCGTCTGGATCGCGATCGGAACCGCGATCAGGAAGATGATCAGAAGCACCAGCATCACGTCGACCAGCGGCGTGGTGTTGATTTCCGACATTGGCGCGTCATCGCCGCCGCCGCCCGTTGAAATCGCCATGGGTTACATCCTGTCCTTGGGTTGGCAGCGAGTCCGCCGCAGCCTTACGAGCCGCGGCGGCTCTTAACGCTTAGGCCTTGGCGGCCGGAGCGGCAGCCGGCTTGGCAGCGGCCGGGGCCGGAGCCACGGCGGGCTTCACCGCACCCTTCGAGTTGATGTTGGCGAGCACGTCGGTCGAGAAGCCCGAGAGCAGCTCGGCGATGCGCTTGTTGCGGGCCTGCAGGTAGTTGTAGGCAAGCACGGCCGGAACGGCGACGAGCAGACCGAGCGCGGTCATGATCAGAGCTTCACCGACCGGACCCGCGACCTTGTCGATCGAGGCCGAACCGGCGATGCCGATGTTGATCAGCGCGCGGTAGATCCCGACGACGGTACCAAACAGACCGATGAACGGCGAGGTGGCGCCGACGGTCGCCAGGAACGGCAGGCCCGAAGCGAGACGGGCGTTGACCGAGTTTTCCGAGCGAGCGAGCGAGCCGTGCAGCCAGTCATGGGCTTCGAGGGCGTCGGTCATCTTGCCGTGAGCTTCTTCAGCGGCGAGCCCGTCGTCGACGATCTGGCGCCAGGCGCTGTTCTTCTCAAGCTTGGCAGCGCCGTCCTTGAGCGAGGGAGCGCGCCAGAACGAAGCCTTCAGTTCATTGTACTGACGCATGATCTTGGCCTGTTCAAACCACTTGGTGAACAGGATGAAGAACGAGCCAAACGACATGACACCGAGGATCACGACGGTGGCATAGGCGATGAAACCGCCCTGCTCCAGTGCTTCGGCGAAACCGAACTTGTTCTGCGGGGCTGCCTGGGCGGCCGCGGTCAGGAGGTCAACGATAAGCATGCGAAAAGTCCTCTCAAGCGAAATAGGTTGGTAAGCTGCCGGTCCCCCCGAGGTCCCGGCGATGGCCCGACCGAAGCCGGACCGGGAAGTTCAAACGTCAATCCTTCGGGATCACCCAGCGAACGCGGTTGGAGTAGGAGCCCGAGGTGGCCTGGCCTTCACCGTCCGTGGCCGGATTGAACCGGGCGCGGCGCGTGACGTTGGCGCAAGTCGCATCATCAAGATCGGGACTTCCGCTCGAGCTGGTGACCGAGCAACCGGTCACACGGCCGTCCGGACCAACGGAGACGCGGAAGCTGGTGGTGCCTTCGCGATCCTCACGCAGCGCGCGGGTCGGATAGTCGTTGGTGGTCGCCCAGTTCGCCGGGTTACCCTTCGGCGTCGGCTGCTTGGGCTGGACGCGCGGCGGCGGTGGCGCCACCGGTGCCGGCGGGGCGATGATCGGCACGACTGGCGCCGCAGGCGGCGGGGTCACGACGGTCTGCACCGGCGGCGGAGTCACGTTGACGTTGATCCTCGGCGGAGGGGCCACGATCGGCGGCGGCGCAGCTGCCTTCTTCGGCGGCGGCGGCGGCTCCTTCTTGGGCTCGTCCTTCTTGATATCGACAGTCGTTACTTTCTTGACGACCTGCTGCACGGCTTCATAGGCCAGACCCGTTACCAGGGCATAGCCAACGACGACATGAAGCAGGGCGACGACGACGAATGAGGCAATGCGATTGCCACTCATCTCCTGGTCAGCGTAAGCCATTCAGACGCATCACTCCTAGTCAGTCCCCGCCCCGGGCCAAAACCCGGGACCCGGTGGACGCCCGTTACCGGAACGGCCACCCAAAATCTTAACATCCACCCTGCCGACCCACCCGGATTGCCCGGCGCAGCCCTGCACCGGATGGACCAGAATGTCGGGCCCTTGTTGTTCTATGGCCCGGATTTCCGTGTGCTTTAGCCAAGCGGGCGCAAGGGCGCAACGCTTTATCCATTAACCGTCGATTCACTTGTGTTAAGCTGGAACCTCTTGAAAGCGCCGCTGAATCCGCGGTGTTCTGCGCGATAGAAAGAAAACTCGCATGCAAAAATCGGTTCCAGCAAGGCGCTTGGCCCTGTTTCGGCGCGGGACGCTCGCACTGTTGTTCTCGGTACTGGCCGCGCCTGTCTTTGCCGCTGATTCGCGGCCGACCGAATCGATTGCACCGGTTGCGACCTATGCCGATCTGGCAGACCTCACCGCGCCCACCGCGTTGGTTGTGAAGGCCCAGGTCCGCAAGGTGGCCGAAGTTGAGCCGGAACGCGCCGCCGGACTGCGGGCCGGCTGGGCGCGGCTTTACATCGAGGCGCGGACCGAGGCCGTGCTGGGTGGCAGGACCACCCTGGGCGAAGCGCTGCGCTATCTGGTCGATGTTCCGCGCGATGCGAAGGGCAAGCCGCCCAAGCTCGGCAAGCGCAGCGTCATCCTGTTCGCCCGGCCGGTGCCAGAGCGCCCGGGTGAGCTGCAACTGGTCGCGCCCGACGCGCAATTGCTGTGGGATCCGGCACTGGAGGGGCGCGTCAAGGCGGTGCTGGCCGAATTCTATGCCCCCACGGCGCCGCGCGCGATTGGCGGCCTGCGCGAGGGGATCCACGTGCCGGGCGCGCTCGCCGGTGAGGGCGAGACCCAGTTCTTCCTGACCACGGCCGGCGGCGAGCCGGTGGCAATCACTGTTTCGCGCACACCGGGCAGCGAGCCGCGCTGGGCAGTCTCTTTCTCCGAACTGGTCGAGAGCGGAGCCCCGCCGCCTGCGCGCGAGACACTGGCCTGGTACCGGCTAGCCTGCTTCCTGCCACGCCAACTGGCCCCGGGCGTGAATGTTTCGGCCGCACCGGAGGATCGCCAGGCTGCGGCACGCGACTATCGCTTCGTGCTGGAGCAATTGGGCGCCTGCCCGCGGTTGCGTCGCTAACCCCGCTCGCCTAGGGCGCGCGGGCGAAAGGGAGCGATCATGGCCGAACCGTTGAGAGTGGCACTGGCAGGGCTTGGCACCGTAGGGGCTGGGGTGATCCGGCTGGTCGAGGCCAATGCGGCGCTGATCGCGCGCCGCGCGGGCCGGCCGATCCGGATCACCGCAGTCAGCGCGCGCGACCGCACCCGCGACCGCGGCGTCGATATTTCGCGCTACGCCTGGGAAGACGACATGACGGTGATGGCGGAGCGCGGCGACGTCGACCTGGTGGTCGAACTGGTCGGCGGCTCGGACGGTCCGGCGCTGTCGCTGGCGCGCAAGACGCTTGGCGCCGGCAAGGGGCTGGTCACTGCCAACAAGGCGATGATTGCGCATCACGGGATGGAACTGGCCGCGCTCGCCGAGCAGAACGGCGCGCCGCTGCGGTTCGAAGCTTCGGTCGCGGGCGGCATTCCGGTAATCAAGGGCCTGCGCGAAGGGGTTGCCGCGAACCGGGTTGAGCGAATCTACGGGATTCTCAACGGCACCTGCAATTACATCCTCTCGACCATGGAGGACACTGGCCGCAACTTTGCCGAGGTCCTCGCCGAGGCCCAGGCCAAGGGCTATGCCGAGGCCGATCCGACTTTCGACATCGAAGGCACTGATGCGGCCCACAAGCTTTCGATCCTTTCGGCAATCGCCTTCGGTTCGACGATCGATTTCGCCTCGGTCGAGACCAGCGGCATCTCGCGCATCCTTGCCGCCGATATCGCCCAGGCCGATGCGCTAGGCTACGTCATCCGCCTAATCGGCATGGCCGAAGCCGATGACGGGGGCCTGTTCCAGCGGGTCCAGGCGCACCTCGTCCCGTTCGACAACCTCCTTGCCCATGTCGATGGCCCAACCAATGCGGTGGTGGTCGAAGGCAACTTCTCCGGCCGGCTGCTGTTTCAGGGGGCCGGTGCGGGTGACGGGCCGACCGCCAGCGCCGTGGTCGCAGACATCATCGATATCGCGCGCGGCATGGACACCGGGTTCGAGGCCGACCGCGCCTTCTCGATTCCTGTCGCCGGGCTCGAAGCCATGGCGGTTGCCGACAGCGGAACACGCCAAAGCCGGGCCTATATCCGCTTCATGGTCGCCGACCGGCCGGGCGTGCTGGCCGAGATCACTGCGGCAATGCGTGATGCCGGGGTATCGATCGAAAGTCTGATCCAGAAGGGCCGGGCCGGCGATGCCGAGGCCGTGATGGTAGCCATAGTAACGCACGAAGGCCCTGAAAGCGCCGTGGCCGAGGCGCTCCGGCTGCTCGAAGGCTCGGCCAGCTTGACCGAACCGCCGCTGGTGATGCAGCTCCTGGGCGAATAGCCCTAGCGGTCGGGCAGTTCGCCCTTGGCGATCTTGTCCGCATCCGAACCTTCGGGCGCTTCGGGGATTGTGCTCAGGTCGATGACATAGATCGGCGGCGGGGCCCAGCCGCCCACCACGCAGCCCGGCTGACCCTTGCACGAACCGCGATCGAGCTGCGGCGCGCGCGGAATCCCGTTGTTGAGCGCGCGCCGGGCAGCGAGCGAGGACGGATCGCTTTCGGCGGTGGAGGGGACCCGCAGATCTTCGCCGCGATCGACGCAGACGACGATTTCGCCGGTTTTGCGGGCGCTTCGGCAGCGGCCCTGGACCGTCTCGACGCTCAACCGCGACTTCGCGGCAGCAAGACGCTCGGCGATCTGCGGATCGGGTTCGGGGTCAGCGGACTGGGCCAGCAGCGGCATCGCCGCCAAGGCAGCCGCCAGTCCAATCGATTGTCCCCACCAACCCATTGTCCAAACAGAGCTTGCCAGCCCTTAATCCCCGGTGAACCCCCCTCGGACTATGCCCGCTTACTCGACAAGTGCGGACGCGCTCGCTAAGCGCCGCGCTGCATTCGTATTCGACATCTTCAAGATCCAGGGACTTCGAACCGCCCATGACCAATCCCACCGCCAGCAAGGTCCTCGACCGCGTTCTCGTCCTCGAAATGGTCCGTGTGACCGAGGCGGCCGCCATCGCGGCATCCAAGCTGGTTGGCCGGGGTGACGAGAAGGCTGCCGATGCCGCAGCGGTCGAAGCGATGCGCGAGGCCTTCGACGATCTGGAAATCGACGGCACTGTGGTGATTGGTGAGGGCGAGCGCGATGAAGCGCCGATGCTTTACATCGGGGAGAAGGTTGGCGGCGCGCAGGGCACTGGCCCAAAGATCGACATTGCGCTCGATCCGCTCGAAGGCACGACCATCACTGCCAAGGCCGGCCCGAATGCGCTGGCCGTGCTGGCCTGCGCCGAAGAAGGCAATCTGCTCAACGCGCCGGATGTTTATATGGAAAAGCTGGCGGTCGGCCCGGGCTATCCCGATGGCATCATCGACCTGGCCAAGAGCCCGACCGAGAACGTCAAGGCCGTGGCCGCGGCCAAGGGTGTTGAACCGGGCGACATCATCGTCTGCGTGCTCGACCGGCCGCGCCACGCCGAACTGATCGCCGAGCTGCGCGGTCTGGGCTGCGGCGTCGTGCTGATTGGCGATGGCGACGTGGCCGGCGTGATTGCGGTGACCAACGAGGACACCACGATCGACATGTACATGGGTTCGGGCGGCGCGCCGGAAGGCGTGCTGGCCGCAGCCGCGCTGCGCTGCGTTGGCGGCCAGTTCAACGGCCGCCTGCTGTTCCGCAACGATGACGAGCGCGCCCGTGCCCGCAAGTGGGGCATCACCGATCTCAACAAGATCTACACCCGCGATGAGCTGGCCAAGGGCGACTGCATCTTTGCTGCTACTGGGGTAACCGACGGTTCGCTTCTGGCCGGGGTCAAGCGCCGCAAGGATGGTACCATGACCACCGAAAGCGTGGTGATGCGCGCCAGCTCAGGCACGGTCCGCTGGGTCCGCGGCGAGCATCGCAAGCCGCGCTAATCCCCGCCCATCGGGCGCGCTAATCCACGCCTGTCGGGCGGCACCGCCTTGCAATCCGCCACTCCCTGATTAGAGGCTCCTGCGGGGTCAGAATCACGGGGAAGGCAGCGCAATGAAATTGATGGCCGGCAATTCCAACCTGCCACTGGCGCGGGACATCGCCGCCTATCTCGATCTGACCCTGACCGATGCTTCGGTCCGCCGCTTTGCTGACGAGGAGGTCTTCGTCGAAATCCACGAGAACGTCCGCGGCGAGGACGTCTTCGTGATCCAGTCGACCTCCTATCCGGCCAACGACAACCTGATGGAGCTGCTGATCGGGATTGATGCGCTGCGGCGCGCCTCGGCCAAGCGGATCACCGCCGTGCTGCCCTACTTCGGCTATGCCCGGCAGGACCGGAAGCCCGGCCCGCGCACACCGATTTCGGCCAAACTGGTCGCCAACCTGATTACGACTGCTGGTGCCGACCGCGTTCTCGCGGTCGATCTCCATGCCGGGCAGATCCAGGGCTTCTTCGATATCCCGACTGACAACCTCTATGGCGCGCCGGTCATGGCAACCGACATTCTTGAGCGGACCGGCGGCGAGAACCTGATGGTCGTCTCGCCCGACGTCGGCGGTGTGGTCCGCGCTCGTGCGCTGTCCAAGCGCATCCACGATGCCCCGCTCTCGATCGTCGACAAGCGCCGCGACAAGCCAGGCTCGTCCGAAGTGATGAACATCATCGGCGATGTGAAGGGCTGGGACTGCATCCTGATCGACGACATCATCGATTCGGGGGGCACGCTGTGCAACGCGGCCGAGGCGCTGATGGAGGCAGGGGCAAAGAGCGTCACGGCCTACCTGACCCACGGTGTGCTCTCGGGCAAAGCGGTCGAACGGGTCACCAATTCGGCGCTCACGGAACTGGTGATCACCGATTCGATCCAGCCGACCGACGCAACCAAGGACAGCCCCAAGATCCGCATCCTGCCGATCGCCCCGCTGATCGGCGAGGCGATCCGCCGGATTGCCGATGAAAGCTCGGTCTCGAGCCTGTTCGACTGATGAACCTGGCCGCCGACATCGCCCTGGCCCACCGCCTGGCCGATGCGGCGCGGGCGGCGATCCTGCCGCATTACCGCGCCGGGCTGACCAGCGAACGCAAGGCTGATGCCTCGCCGGTGACGCTGGCGGACCGCGCGGCCGAAGAAGCGATGCGACGCATCCTCAAGGCCGAATGCCCGCGCGATGCGATCCATGGCGAGGAGTTCGGGGCAGAGACCGGCTCGTCGGGCCGCACCTGGGTGCTCGATCCGATCGACGGCACCACCTCGTTCCTGATCGGCCGGCCAATCTTCGGCACGCTGATTGCGCTGGTGGTCGAAGGATGGCCGGTGCTGGGGGTGATCGATCAGCCCGTGCTGGGCGAACGCTGGATTGGCGCGACTGGCCAGCCGACCTTGCTGAACGGCCTGCCCGCCCGCACCCGCCCGTGCCGCGAGCTGAGCGATGCCACGCTCGCCACCACCGGGCCGCACTATTTTGACGACCATGATGGCGGCCACTTCATGGGCCTGGCCGCCAAGACCGATCACCGCCGGATGGTGATGGGCGGCGATTGCTACAATTACGCGCTGCTCGCCTCGGGCCATCTCGACATCGTCTGCGAGGCCAACCTCAAGCTGCACGATTATGCCGCGCTGGTTCCTGTCGTTGAGGGGGCTGGGGGCTCGATGTGTGACTGGAATGGCGATCCGCTCCATGCCGCCTCCTCCGGCCATGTCCTTGCGCTGGGCGATCCGGCGCGGCTTGAAGACGTGATCGAAGCGCTTGCCTGCCGCCATTAGCCTCCGGGCGCACACCGGTTACCGATGTGACCTTTTTGCGACAGGCCTTTACCAAGTGACACCGCTGTAAACGCAGACTCTTGCGCCGGTTCCTCTCTCGGTCCAGCAGTCGCCCACCAGGATCGCAAGCCGGAATTCCCGGCAGATCCAAGGGAGGAACACATGCAAAAGAAGTTCGAAACGCAGCTAGCCTATCGCCTGCTCGCCGGCGCGGCCATGCTCGCGCTCACCGTCCCGGTCCATGCCCAGGAAGCCGAAGAGGCGATCGACGGCAACGAGATCGTGGTGACCGCCACCAAGCGCAACGAAACCATCCAGGACGTGCCCTTCTCGATCGCTGCCGTAACCGCAGCCGATATCCAGAAGACCGGAGCGGGCAACATCGAAGATATCGCGCGCAATGTCGCCGGCCTGACCGTCCAGAACCTCGGGCCCGGCCAGAGCCAGGTCTCGGTGCGCGGCGTTTCGGCCGGCCAGATCGTCCGCGACCAGCCGGGCGTGAAGGAACAGGTTGGCGTCTACCTCGATGAATCGGTGGTCTCACTCTCGCTGTTCACCCCCGATTTCGACCTGTTTGATCTCAACCGCGTTGAAACGCTGCGCGGCCCGCAGGGCACGCTGTTCGGTTCGGGTTCGGTCGGCGGTACGGTCCGCTACATCACCAACCAGCCCAAGCTGGGCGTGACCGAAGGGAAGATCGAAGCCGGCATCAACACCTTCGAAGGCGGCTCGCTGGGCTATGGCGCCAAGGGCGCCGTCAACGTGCCGATGGGTGAAAAGGCCGCACTGCGCCTGGTCGCCTATGGTGAAAAGTTCGGCGGCTTTATCGACGCGATTGGTCCGGCCGCTGGCGAGGATGTCAACGACGGTCGCCGCTTCGGTGGCCGCGTCAGCCTGCTGCTCGAGCCGAGCGACGGCATCCGCATCACCCCGCGCATCATCTATCAGGATGTCCAGGCCAATGGCTTCAACCGGGCCGAGCGCTACAATCTCTATTACAACCCGCTGATCAACATCAATCAGGTCCTGCCGGAGAACACGCAGTACCTGAAGCTGCGCGAACAGTTCCGCGACAAGACCACCCTGGCCGATCTCAACGTGAACATCGACCTGGGCGAAACGATCGAGCTGACTTCGGTCACCAGCTACATCAACCGTGACATCCTGGTCAGCCGTGATGCCTCGGCGCTGACTGGCTCGGTCTATGTCTCGTTCGCCGGTGCGGCTGCGGCTGCGGCGGGCGGTGCTCGACTGGATTCCAACCTGCTCGACGCAACCAAGCTGAAGCAGTGGACCCAGGAACTGCGCCTGGCCTCGACTGGCGAAGGCCCGCTGCAGTGGGTGCTCGGCGGCTTCTACAGCGATGTCGATCGCACCTACACCCAGCGGTTGCCGACCCCGGGTTCGGACGCGTTTGGCCAGATCTTCCTGAATGCTGCGGCTGGCGGTCTGCCGATCTCGGCGACCTACAACGGCTTCCCGGCCAACTCGCCCTACAACGCGGACATCCCCTACAAGATCAAGCAGTATGCGGTGTTTGGCGAGGCGAGCTACGAGTTCGGGCAGTTCAAGCTGACCGCGGGTGGCCGGTACTACGACTTTAGCGAAACGCGCGACTTCATCTCGGGCGGGATCTTCGCCAATGGCGACACCTTCCGGGGCGACAAGACCAGCTCGAACGGGTTCACCCCGCGCGTGATCCTGTCGTACAAGGCCAGCGACGATCTGGCGTTCAACGTCCAGGCCTCGAAGGGCTTCCGCCTTGGCGGCGTGAACGATCCGCTCAACATCCCGCTCTGCTCGGGCGGGGCGACCGGTCCCGATGCGCGCACTTATGGCGGCCGTCCGGGCTACAAGGACGAAACGCTGTGGAACTATGAGGCCGGGGTCAAGGCCTCGACCAACGGCATCACGCTGAATGCCGCAGTGTTCTATAACGACATCCGCAACCTGCAGGTTACGGCTGATGCCGGCTCGTGCTCGTCGCGCGTCGTCTTCAACGTACCCAAGGCGCACAGCGCGGGCGTCGAGGTCGAGATCGGCATCAAGCCGACCCCGGGCTTCGAATTCTCGCTCAACGGCAGCGTGACCGATTCGAAGTTCGACAGCTCGGTCGTCGATGCTGGCGGCGCGGTCATTGCCGGGATGCGCGATGGCAACCGCCTGCCGACCGTGCCGAAATTCCAGATCGCAGCCAATGCCAGCTACGTGACGGAAGTGAGCGACGGGCTCGACTGGTCGTTCAACGCCAGCTTCCAGCACGTTGGCAACCGCTACACCCAGCCGGGTGACCAGGAGCCGGGCACGGGTTCGTTCACGAACTCGCTGTTCTTCAATCCGGCCACCTCGGCCTTCGGCAGCGGGACCTACAGCTTCGGCAGCTACCTCCTGCCGAGCTACAACCTGGTCAACCTGTCGACTGGGCTGGAGTGGAACAGCGGTCTGTCGATGTCGCTCTACATTAACAACCTGTTCAACGAGACGCCGCTGCTCTCGCTCGATCGTGAGCGGGGCGGCCGGGCCCGCATCGGCTACAACGTCGGTAGCCCGCGCAAGTACGGCTTCACGGTCCGCCAGACCTTCTAAGCCTGGCGCAAGCCAAGGAACGGGGCCCGGTTGCAGCAGCAGCCGGGCCCTTTTCTTTGGTCGCTATTGCAGCGCGGCCTTGATGAAATCGGCGGCGCGTTCGCCGATCATGATCGACGGGGCATTGGTATTACCCGAGACCAGCCGCGGCATGATCGAAGCATCGGCCACCCACAGTCCTTCGATCCCGCGCAGTCGGAGCGTCGGATCGACCACGCTATCGGCATCGGCGCCCATCCGGCAGGTGCCGACCGGGTGATAAACCGTGTCGGCGCGGCTGCGGATCAGCGCATCAACGGCATCGTCGCTGGCGATGTCGACCGGCTGGCGCGGCGTCCCGTCATAGGCCCCGAGCGCACCATTTTCGGCAATCCGGTACATCAGCCGCACCCCGGCGCGCAGCGTGGCGATATCGCGCGGATCGTCGAGGAAGTTGGGATCGATCGCCGGCGCGGCAGCCGGATCGGCCGAAGTAAGCCGCACCGTGCCGCGACTTTCCGGGCGTAGCACGCAGGCGTGGATCGAAAAGCCATGGCCCTTCACCTTGGTGCGCCCGTGGTCTTCCAGCATTGCGGGCACGAAGTGGTACTGGATGTCAGGCGCAGGCAGATCAGGATTGGTCCGCCAGAACCCGCCAGCTTCGGCAAAGCAGGTAGTCATGATCCCGGTGCGCTTCAGCCGGTGCTCGATCACCGCCTTGGCCATCTTCCAGGTACCTGACAGACTGTCGCCGATGAAGTCGAGTGAGCCGGTCTCCCAGCTGGCGACGAAATCGATGTGGTCCTGCAGGTCCTCGCCGACGGCCGCCTTGTCGAGCAGGACGGGTACACCCTTGGCCTGCAGGTGCGCTGCCGGACCAATGCCGGACAGCATCAGCACCTGCGGGCTGCCAAAGGCCCCGGCCGAAAGCACGACGCCGCCGCTCGCGCGGATCACTTCGCGCTTGCCGCCAAAGCGGGCCTGGACGCCCACGGCCCGGCCATCCTCGACGACGATCTTTTCAACCAGCGCGCCGGTGCGGATCGAGAGGTTGGGGCGGGGGGCAAGATAGGCGCGCGCTGCCGACCAGCGTTCACCGGCCTTCTGCGTCACCTGATAGAGCCCGAAGCCATCCTGCCGGGCGCCATTGAAATCGTTGTTTTCGGGGAGCTGCAGGGCGGCAGCGCTGGCTACAAAAGCCTCGCTGCCGGGGCTCGGCCAACGCTGATCCATCACATTGAGCGGGCCTTCGCCGCCATGCCATTCGTTGCCGCCGCGTTCGTTGCCTTCGGAGCGGCGGAAATAGGGCAGGACATCGGAGTGGCTCCAGCCGCTGCAGCCAAGCTCAGCCCACTGGTCGTAATCGAAGTGATTGCCGCGGATATAGACCATGGCGTTGATCGCGCTCGATCCGCCCAGGCCGCGCCCGCGCGGCTGATAGCCGATCCGGCCGTTGAGGCCCTTCTGCGGCACCGTATCGAACCGCCAGTTCGACTTTTCCGGGATGAAGGGCATGAAGCCGGGGGTCTTGACCCGGATCGTATCGTTGTCCGGCCCTGCCTCCAGCAGGCAGACCCGGCGCGTGCCGTCTTCCGACAACCGCCCCGCCACCGCGCTGCCCGCGCTGCCGCCACCGATCACGATGATATCGAACTGGTCCATGTCTGGCTCTCTCCACTTTGCGGGAGAGCGTTAAGCGACCGGTTAAGAGCCTGCAATCCTATTCAGCGGGCTCGGCCATCTGCCGCTCCTGCCAGCGCGCGCGGATCGTATCGGATGTGTCGCGGCTGCCGTCGTGCGTCCAGCCGGGCGGGCGCCACAGGTAGGATAGCTTGTACTGCCACGGCGCGTGCCAGACGTCCTTGGCGATCCCAATCCATTCGTGGAACACGGCGTAGAGCAGGTTGAAGGTGCCAAGTTGTCGGACGATCCCGTAGCGGATGGACTCCTCGTCCACCTCTGGCACGAAGGTCCCGAACATCCGGTCCCAGATGATGAAGACCCCGGCATAGTTCGAATCGAGGTAGCGCGGGTTGGTGGCGTGATGGACGCGGTGGTGGCTGGGCGTGTTCATCACGGCCTCAAACCAGCGCGGGAAGCGCTTGATCGCCTCGGTGTGGATCCAGAACTGGTAGATCAGGTTCACCCCGCCGCAGAACAGGATCATTGCCGGGTGAAAGCCAGCGACAGCGAGCGGCAGCCTGAACACAAACGATATGGCCAGCCAGCCAGTCCAGGTCTGTCGCAGCGCGGTCGAGAGGTTGTAGTGCTGGCTCGAATGGTGATTGACGTGGCTCGCCCAGAACCAGCGCACCCGGTGGGCGCTGCGATGGAACAGGTAGTAGAGCAGGTCATCAAGCACGAAGCACAGCACCCAGGCCCACCAGGTCCAGGGTACCGTGGCCAGGCGATGCTCCCACAGCCACAGCATAAGGCCATAGATTGCTCCGCCGAACAGCAGCCCTGCAACCGTGCTGCCAAGGCCAAAGGCGAGCGAGACGAGCGTATCGCGCGGCTCGTACTTCAGGGGCGCCTTGCGGCGCGCCCAGATCATCTCGATCACGATCAGCAGGATGAAGAAGGGGACGGCAAAGTCGACCGGGTTGGGCAGCTTAGGCATGCGTTGCTCCTGCTGTAGGCAGCCGGCGCAGGCCTGCAGCCCAGACCCCGGCAGCTACGCCCAAGTGCAGGGTGACGGCTCCGAAGGTCTTTTCGCCTGTACCGATAGTCAGAAAACCGCGATCGAGCCGCGCCTCGGTCCGCTCGTCAAGCAGCCGCGCAACCCAGGCTGCGCCATGGCGGCGCAGCAGCATCTGCCGCCCTTGCGCATCGCGCAGCAGTGCCCCGATCCCGGCCTTGTCGAGCGCGATGTCGACCGGCTCGAACCCTTCGATCGCGGCATTGGCAAGGAACCGGGCCTGATCGGCACTGCGGATCCGCTCGTCACCGCCAAGGTCCATCCATCGCGCCAGCCAGGCAAGGGCCAAGATCGAGACCAGCGAGCCTCCGAACTTGGCCAGATCAATCCAGACCCCCTCCATCGCCGTTTATCCGCTGCGCGCCTTGAGCATGTCCATCAACGGACGGACCGGGCTGACATCGTAGCCTGCCTCGGCGGCCTGTGCAGTCACCGCATCAAGATCGGCGCCCTCGCTGGCCTGGGCCAGGGCCCAGAGCAGCGTCGAGCGCGTGCCCGACCGGCAATAGGCGAGAACCTTGCCGTCGCTGTTGGTCAGGGCCGCAACCATGGCCTCAACCTGCGGTCCGGAAAAGCCGGCATGGGTTACCGGGATCGCGACATAGTCCATGCCCAGCGCGCGGGCGGCGGCCTCGATCTCCGCTCCGGGGACCTGATCGTCGCTTTCGCCCTCGGGCCTGTTGTTGATTACCAGGCCGACCCCCAGCGCCTTGGCCTCGCTAATGTCCGCGAGCGAGATCTGCGGGCTGGCAAGCACGGAATCGGACAGATGGCGAAACATCGGTGCAGCACCCTTTGCAGACTGGAATTATCCCTCGCCTAGCCCTCGGGACGGGCCTTGCCAAGCGTCTCTTGGCACGGCCATGGCAAAGCCGTTCTGGCAGAAATGTCACAGTCCGGCGCACCCGGCAAAGGGCCTCGCGATTCGATTCGCCAAGGGCTTGCAGATGAGTTATCACCAGCCCTGCAGCGTTGCGGGCCAGATTCCGTTACGTCTGCCTCCCCGGTGCGTTTCGTCTGCACGGCCTGGGTTGCGATACGGTGGGCGATACGAAAGTGCGTTCGGGTTTATGGGTTTTGATAGAGGACGTCGCGGCCGTGGCCGTGACAAGCGCGACGGTTTCGGCGAAGACAGTTTTGATCCGTTCGCTGGAGGCGGTGGTGACCGCTTTGGTGGCGGCGACCGCTTCGGCGGTGGTGGTGGTGGTGACCGCGGCGGCTTCGGCGGCCCGGGCCGCGGCTTCGGCGGTGGTGATCGCGGTGGTTTCAGCGGTGGCGCTGGCGGCGGTGGTCGCGGCGGCTTCGGCGGCGGTGCCCCGCGCGGCGGCGGCGGTGGTGGCGGCGGCATGCCGGCCCAGGTCGTCGGTGAAGGTTCCGGCACGGTCAAGTTCTTCAACGCCGGCAAGGGCTTCGGCTTCATCCAGCGCGATGAAGGCGGCGAAGACGTGTTCGTGCACATCAGCGCAGTTGAGCGCGCCGGGCTGGAAGGCCTGGCCGAAGGTCAGACGCTGAAGTTCACCCTGGTCGATCGCGGCGGCAAGATCTCGGCCAGCGATCTCGAGGTCGTTGGCGATCTCATCGAAGCTCCGAAGCGCGAAGCTGCTCCGCAGCGTGAGCTGACGGGCGAGAAGGCGACCGGCACGGTCAAGTTCTTCAACTCGATGAAGGGCTTTGGCTTCATCACCCGTGATGATGGCCAGCCCGATGCCTTCGTGCACATCAGCGCAGTTGAGCGTTCGGGCATGTCGGGCCTCAACGAGGGTGACCGGGTTGAGTTCGACATCGAAGTCGACCGACGAGGCAAGTATTCGGCCGTGAACCTGACACCGCTGCAGGGCTAACCTGCCGGTGCCGGTCCCGGGGTTGCCCCGGGACATTCCACGGCCTAGAACTCCGCAAATGGCGGCCCTTCGCGGGGCCGCCATTTGTCGTTTTCCAATTCGTGCATATCTCGCATCCAGCAAAGGAATTCCGCGATGTCGATCACTCCGCTCATGCCAGTCTATCCCCGCTGCGGCTTCCGGCCGGTGCGCGGTGAACACTGTCACCTGATCGGAGAAGACGGGCAGCGATATCTCGATTTTGCCGCTGGCATTGCGGTCAACCTGCTGGGCCATTCACACAAAGGCCTGATCGGCGCGATCCAGAAGCAGGCCGAAACGCTGATGCATGTGTCCAACCTCTACGGCAGCCCGCAGGGTGAACACCTGGCGCAGCGGCTCGTCGACCTGACTTTTGCCGACACGGTGTTCTTCACCAACTCGGGCGCCGAGGCGGTGGAATGTGCGATCAAGACCGTGCGCGCCTACCACAGCCATGTCGGCGATGATCACAAGTTCGAGATCATCACCTTCAAGAACGCCTTCCACGGCCGAACCATGGCGACGATCAGCGCCTCCAATCAGGAAAAGATGCACAAGGGCTTCCACCCGCTGCTGGCCGGCTTCAAGTACGTCGATTTTGACGACCTGGAGGGTGCCAAGGCGGCGATCGGTCCGAACACGGCCGGCTTCCTGGTTGAGCCGGTGCAGGGCGAAGGTGGGATCCGTCCGGCATCGGACACCTTCATGCAGGGTCTGCGCGCCCTGGCTGACGAGCATGACCTGCTGCTGGCGCTGGACGAAGTGCAGTGCGGCGTTGCTCGGTCGGGCACGCTCTATGCCTATGAGCAATACGGGATCGTCCCGGACGTTGTCGCCACGGCCAAGGGCCTCGGCGGCGGGTTCCCGATCGGCGCCTGCCTGGCGACCGAGCAGGCCGCGCGCGGCATGGTGATCGGCACGCATGGATCGACCTATGGTGGCAACCCGCTCGCCATTGCCGCAGCCGAAGCCGTGCTTGATGCAGTCGCCAACGATGAGTTCCTCACCCAGGTCCGCACCACCAGCGAGCGTCTGCGCAGCCGGCTTGAGCAGTTCATTGGCAACTACCCCGACATGTTTGAACTGGTTCGCGGCAAGGGCCTGATGCTGGGGATGAAGATGAAGTTCGAAACCCGCGGCTTCGTGGCCCACCTGCGCGACAATCATCACCTGCTGACGGTCGCAGCCGGGGATAACACGCTGCGGCTGGTTCCGCCGCTGGTGATCGGTGATGCCGAGATCGACGAGTTCTTAGACAAGCTTTCTGCCGGTGCGGCCAGCTTCCAACCACCCGAGCCCGCCCAGTGACGCGCCACTTCCTGAACCTCGCCGATGCGGGGGGCGATGGCGTCGTTGGCATGCTGGGCGATGCGCTCGATCGCAAGGCGGCGCGGGCAGCCTGGCCCAAGGGTAAGGTTGATGCCGATGCGCCGCTGGCCGGGCACGTACTCGCCATGGTGTTCGAGAAGAACTCGACCCGGACGCGCGTTTCGTTCGACATGGCGATGCGCCAGCTCGGCGGCAATGCGATCACGCTCGAATCCGGCACCAGCCAGCTCGGCCGGGGTGAAACCATTGCCGATACGGCGCGCGTGCTCAGCCGAATGGTCGATGCGATCATGCTGCGGACTGACGATCACGCCAAGATCGAGGAACTGGCGCATTACGCCACGGTGCCGGTGATCAACGGCCTGACTGACGAGAGCCACCCCTGCCAGATCATGGCCGACCTGCTGACGCTGCTGGAGCGCGGCCATGCGCTGCCCGGGCTGGAGGTGGCCTGGCTGGGTGATGGCAACAACGTGCTCAACTCGATCATCGAGGCGGCCGGGCTGCTGCGCTTCAATGTCCGGGTCGGCACGCCAAAGGGCTATGAGCCTGATGCCGGATATATCGAGCGTGCTCGGGCGCTGGGTGCAGCGATCACCCTGACCAACGATGCCGCCGAGGCAGCGCGCGGAGCTGATGTGGTGGTAACCGATACCTGGGTCTCGATGGGCCAGGACCACGCGCACAACAAGCTGGCGGCCATGGCACCGTTCCAGGTCGACGCGCAGCTGATGGCACTGGCTGGCGCCAATGCCACCTTCCTCCACTGCCTGCCGGCCCATCGCGGCGAGGAAGTGACCGATCCGGTGATCGACGGTCCGCAGTCCGCTGTCTGGGACGAGGCCGAAAATCGCATCCACGCCCAGAAGAGCGTGCTGCGCTGGGTGTTCGGCCAGCTGTGAGCCTGCCTGAGCACATTGCGGCGGGCGAAACCGGCTATGACCGGGTGCTGCGCTTCTCGATCCCGGGCCGCAACGCCCGGGGGCGGGTCGTGCGCCTGGGGCCGGTGCTCGACACGATCCTGACCGCGCACGATTACCCGCCGCCGATCCGCCGCCTGCTGGCCGAAGCGCTGGTGCTGACGGCACTGCTCGGCACGCTGCTCAAGGACGAGGACAGCCAGCTGACCATGCAGGCCCAGACCGAGGCGGGCGTGGTCGATCTGCTAGTCTGCGACTACCGCAATGGCGAGCTGCGCGGCTATGTTCGCCACGATGCCGATCGGCTCGCCATGCTAGGACGCGATCCCTCGCTCTTTGCCTTGTTCGGCAAGGGCTACCTGGCGATAACCTTCGATCTTGCGACCAGCGGCCAGCGCTATCAGGGGATCGTGCCGCTTGAAGGCTCCAACCTGGCCGAAGCTTGCGAAAGCTACTTCGCGCAGAGCGAGCAGGTGCCAACGCTGATCCGGCTCGGAATCGGCGATGGCGCTGCGGGCTGCATCGGGGCCGGCATTCTCGTCCAGCATCTCGCCGAGGGTGAAGAAGGCCGCGAGCGGCTACATGTGAAGATGGAGCATCCCGAGTGGGAGCATGTGGCGATACTTGCTGGCAGCACCCGCCCCGAAGAGCTGGTCGATCCGGACCTGTCGCTTGAAGCGCTGGTCTGGCGGTTGTTCCACGAGGAGCCGGAGGTACGCGTCGAGAGCGGCGCAATGCTCGAGCGCGGCTGTCGCTGCTCGGTCACGCACTATCAAAGCGTGCTGACCAGGTTCCCGGAATCCGAGCGAATCGAGATGCGGAACGAGGCCGGACTGATCGAAGTGGACTGCGCCTTCTGCTCGAAGCTGTTCCAGATCGAGGCATGACAACGGTTCGTCGATAAAAAGACACGCTTTGTCGGCGACCGTCGCTATGTTACAAGTGAAAACCCGTTGCCTGTCCGCTCGTTAGGACAATCAGGGCCGACGGGGGGAGAAGCGGCATGCAGACAATGCTGATGCGAGTGATGGCTGTGGCCCTGGCGGGCTGGGCTGCGCTGGCCGTGCCTGCTTCAAGCCAACGCCCGGCTTTGGCGATGCTGGACCAGATTGAACCTGGCCGGTGGGAGATCCGGCTGCGCGATGGGTCGCGCCGAGCCTATCCGATCTGCGTCGACAATGGCCGCAAGCTGATCCAGTTGCGTCACGATGCGCTGAACTGCGATCGCCTGGTGGTTGATGATCGCGCGGACGAAGTTACCGTGCAGTACACTTGCCGCGGGCGGGGATATGGCCGCACCAGCATCCGCCGCGAAACCGGGCGGTTGGTCCAGATCGAGACCCAGGGGATTGCCGAGGGTCTGCCGTTTGAATTTGCCGCCGAGGCGCGCCGCACCGGCGATTGCGGCGGCTGAGCACGGCGCGGTTGCCATATGCCTGTGCTCAGGCTAGCCCAACCGCAATGTCTTCCGCTGCCAATTCCCACCAGCGCCAGGCTGTCGTGCTCCTCTCGGGCGGCCTCGATTCCATGGTTGTCGCCGGACTCGCGCAGGAAGCCGGCTATGCGATCAATGCGCTGACGATCGACTATAACCAGCGCCACCGTCGCGAGCTCGATGCAGCCAAGATCATCGCTGAACGGATCGGGGCTCTGCGCCACGTCATCCTGCCACTCGACCTGTCGCGCTTTGGCGGATCAGCGCTGACCGACGATATCGCCGTGCCGAAGGACGGGGTCGGGCCGGATATTCCGGTTACCTATGTCCCGGCGCGCAACCTCGTTTTCCTCTCGCTGACCCTGGCCTGGGCCGAGGCGCTCGGCGTCCGCGATCTGTTCATTGGGGTCAATGCGCTCGACTATTCGGGCTACCCCGATTGCCGGCCTGAATTCATCGCTGGCTTCCAAGACCTTGCGCGGCTCGCGACAAAGGCTGGGGCCGAGGGGGATGAGTGGCGGATCCACGCGCCGTTGCAGTTCCTTGGCAAGGCCGAGATTGCGGCCGAGGCGCATCGGCTCGGGCTCAATGCGGGGCTGAGCTGGTCCTGCTACGATCCCCAGCCGGATGGGTCGGCCTGCGGGCTGTGCGATAGTTGCCGCCTGCGGCGTGAAGGCTTTGCCAAGGCGGGCCTGGTCGATCCGACCCGCTACGCCGCCTAGAACAAGATAAACTGAGGGAGAGACCAGGTGACCGAAGGACAGGACAGCGCCGCCGCTCCGCGCGAGGCCACGAGCTATAGCTGGTATGTGCTCAGCGTCCTGGTGGTGGTCTATATCCTCAACTTCATCGACCGGCAGATTATCTCGATCCTGGCGCTTGAGATCAAGGCCGACTTGAACCTGACCGATAGCGACATGGGCTTTCTCGGCGGGGCAGCTTTTGCGGTGTTCTATGCCTTGTTCGGGATCCCGCTCGGCCGCCTGGCCGACAACTGGAGCCGGGTGAAGCTGCTCAGCATCGGCCTTGCCCTATGGTCAACCATGACGGCGCTGTCGGGGTTCGCCCGCAGCCAGCTGACCCTGACGCTCGCTCGCATGGGCGTCGGCATTGGCGAGGCGACGGCCAGCCCGACTGCCTATTCGTTGATCTCTGACTATTTCCCCAAGCGCCAGCGGGCAACTGCGCTCGCGATCTATTCCTCGGGCCTTTACCTCGGCGGCGGGGTGTCGCTGCTGATCGGCGCCAAGATCAGCAAGGTCTGGAATGCGACCTATCCGGAGAGCGGACCGCTCGGACTGGTCGGCTGGCACGCCGCGTTCCTGGCGGTTGGTATCCCGGGCGTCCTGGTCGCCCTGTGGGTCGCTACTCTGCGCGAGCCTGTGCGCGGGGCCATGGATGGGACCTCCAGCAAGAGTTCCGACCGGCCTTTTGCCGAATTCTTTGCTGACCTGTCGACCATCGTGCCGCCTTTCACGCTGATCGGGGCGGCGCGGCGCGGCCTTGCTCCGCTAGTAATCAATGTGGCGGTCGCGATCGGGCTGGCCAGCTTTGCCTGGATCATGATCCAATTGACCGGAAATCTGCCGCAATGGTCGGCCGTGGCGCTGGGCTACTACGCCGTGTTTTCCTGGGCGAGCGTGCTTAGGCAGAAGGATCCGGCCACCTTCCGCCTGATCTGGGGCACTCCAGCCTTCATCTGCACTACCCTGGGCTATTCGATGGTCTCGCTCGCCGCCTATGGCCTGGCCTTCTGGTCGGCGCCCTATGCCGAACAGGTGCTCAAGCTGCCCAAGGACCAGCTGGCCTTCTGGCTCGGTGCCAATGGCGCGATCAGTGGCTTCCTGGGTGTGATCATCGGTGGCCGAATGGCCGACGCGCTGCGCGCAAAGAACCCGGCTGGCCGGATCCTGATGATCCTATTTGGCGTGATCGCCCCAGCGGTGCCGATCTGGATTGGCTACACCACGCCCAACCCGGCGCTGTTCTATGTGATGAACTTCCTGGCCGGTCTGTTCGCTGCGGCGGCGCTGGGCGCGGCGGCGGCGACCACGCAGGATCTGGTCCTGCCGCGGATGCGGGGCACGGCTACGGCTTCGTTCTTCCTCGGCACCACGCTCGTCGGGCTGTGCTTCGGCCCCTACATGGTCGGACAGGTTTCGGATCTGGCCGGCAGCATGGTTGATGGCAAGCTGGTGGGCGATCTCAGGACCGGGATCCTCTCGCTGCTTGCGGTCGCGCCGCCGGCTGTCGCGCTGCTGCTCTATGCCTACAAGACCGTGCCGCAAGCCGAAGCCACACTGGTCGAGCGTGCGGGCGAAAGCGCCTGACTGCGCTAAAGCCGCTTCAGCACCCCACAGGCAATCCGCGCACCGCTATTGCCCGAAGGATCGGTGCGATAGTCATCGGCCGCTGCGTGCAGCACGACGGCGGTGCCATCGGCGTCGAATAAGGCTGCGTCGATCGCGGCGCTGTCCAGGCCCAGGTTGGCGCTGGCGGTGCCAAGTCCGGCCTTGTCGATCGTAACGTTGGGCAGGTCGCCCAAGTGCGCGCCCTGCGGATTATCCTTGCCATGCTGGTGCCCGCCGGGATTGAGGTGCGGACCGGCACTGGTGAACGGTGCCTCGCACTTCCCGACAGCGTGAAGGTGCATCCCGTGGACTGCCCCCGGCATACCGTTGATGGTAATGCTGACCGTCGTTTCGCTGCCACGGCGGAAGAACACTGCTGTGCCAACCGGGCGGCCTTCGGCGTTTGCCAGCTGCGCCGTGCCAAGGTTGGCAGTGCGATTGTCGATGGTGGTGCACCCGGCGAGGGCCAGGCCAATCAGGGCAGGGGTTACGAAACGTGGCATGCTTCTCTCCAACTTACCCCTCACCCAAAGGAAAAGGGGGCCGGATTGCTCCGACCCCCTGAACCTTTAGCGCCTTGCGGCAGCTGATTACATGCCCGAACCCGGACCGTAGGTGATTTCCACCCGGCGGTTCTGGAGTTCGCGGACGCCGTCAGCAGTGGGCACGCGCGGGTTGTTTTCACCGAAGCCCTGGCTCGTGACGGCGCCATCGGCGATCCCACGCGAGGACAGGTAGGCACGGACCGAAGCGTTACGGCGCTCCGACAGGCCCTGGTTGTACTTCGGCGTACCCGAGCGGTCGGCATAGCCGGCCAGCATGATCGGAACGTTGGCGCAGTTGGCATAGGCCGTGACCGCGCTGTCGAGGATCGAAGCCGCTTCCGGCGTGATGTCCGACTTATCCCAGTCGAAGAACACGATGTACGGGCCCTTGTTGCAGACCACAGCCGGCGGGGGCGGCGGGGGCGGCGGGGGCGGCGGGGGAGGCGGCGGGGGAGGCGGCGGGGGAGGCGGCGGCGGAGCCGGCTCGGCGCCACCGAAGTTGTAGCCCAGCGTCAGCAGCAGCGAGTGCGAACGGAAGCGGGTGCGGATGTTCTGACCAGCCGTGTTCACCAGGTCGTTGTGATCCTGGTTGAAGAAGCGATACTTCAGACCAACGTCGATGTTGTCGCTCAGCGGAGTGCGAACGCCAGCCAGCGCCTGCCAGGCGAGGCCCGTGTCCGAATCGACCAGCGAGAGCGGCGAGTTGGGCGAAAGGATCAGCGCGTTCTTGACGCGGCCGACGCCGACACCAGCACCGACGAAGCCCTGCAGGCCATCATCGGGACCGAAATCGAGCAGGCCGTTGAGCATGAAGCTCAGTGCTTCGGCGCCGCCGCCAACGTTGGCGTCGGTGTAGCGCGAAGTGACGGTCTGAAACGCCTTTTCTTCAGCGCGGCGATAGCTGGCTTCAGCTTCGAGGCGGAAGCCGCCAAAGTCGTAACCGACGATACCACCGAAGTCGTAGCCGGTCTTCAGATCCAGCGAACCTTCGTTGTTCCGGCCAGTGAAGTTCTTGATGTCTTCGACGATCATGCCACCGGCATCAGCTTCGACATACCAAGAATCGTCGCGTGCCAGTGCAGGCGTCGCGAGGGCCGAGGAGGCAAGCGCCATCCCAATGACCAGTTTCCGCATTATCGTTTTCCCCTTTTAACAGGATTGAACCACCGAGTTCGATCGTGTCTAACTGCATCGAATAGTGTGCGCAAGCGGTCAAAGTGCTCAGCTGTTGCAATAATGTCGCTATTTCGGGCCGTCTCCTCGCGAAAAAGCATCAGTTCATCGACTTGACTAAGGCGTTGGCAAGACGCCCGCCGTGACCAGTGAATCGATCAGGGCGGCGATGGTCGTCCTGGCCTGGGCATCGATCACTGTCCCGCCAGCTGGCGCTGCCGGCTTGGCCGGGGCTTTCCAGGACCCGAAATAGAGCAGTTCCTGGCCGGTAGCGCGATTAAATAGGCGCAGTCCGTCGCGCGGGGGCTGGAACAGCCACTGCCCTTGCTGGAAGCTGGCCAATTCCCCGGCATGACCGCTCCAGACGCCGCTTGCGCCGCTTCCAACCAGCCAGCATTGCCCCTCTTGCGGGGTTGCCGGAGGGGTGGCGGTCTGGGCCTCGATCGCGCCGTGCAGCAAGGCGTCGATCCGGGCGAGACTTTCGTTGAGATACAATTCTTTCTGTGCCTGCCCGGCGAATAGCAGAGGCAGGTCCAGCCGCGCGGTGCGGCTGTCGAACAAGGGGTCGGACATGGGATGGCTCCTGCGGGGATTGGGAAATCAGGCTGGGGTGATGATGAGGGGCAGCGAAAGGGCGCGGTCACCCACCTGGCGGACGGTGAAGGCCCCGGCGGGAGTGGCTGCGGCGAGCGCAGACCACTCGCCAAAGGCCAGTACCAGTTGGGGCGAATCGCAGTCCCAGCGGGCCACTGCCGAACCCTGACCCGGACCGAATTCGACCACATAGGCTTCGCGCTGTTCGTTGAGCGGCAGGTCAACCCCGTCCTCCCAGCGCCAGCCGCCCCGGGCCCGGCGGGTCCACCGCAGCTCAAGTCCCCCGCCGGAGCTGCTGATTGCCCGGCCGTGGACGGGGCTGAGCGGCCGCCAGCCGATCCCGGCCAGCCTGACCGGACTGGTCGCCGGCGTGCCGTCGCCCAGACCGAGTGCGCCGATCAGCGCCTGCTCGGCAGGGCCGGTCAGCGCGGGGTCGAGCAGCGTTAGCGGGCTGTCGAGCAGCACGAAAGGCTCGCTCGCTGCATGCGTGCCTAGGGCATTCTCGGTGCCACCACGCCCACGCAGCAGGCCGGACAGGCGCCATTGCCCGGCGCCCAGCGGGGCGGCTTCGGCGAACTGGATCAATTCGTTGCCGAGCAGTGCCTTGTTGGCCCCCTGGGCCATTTGCCGCATGGTTGCATTGCCAAGCTCTGCCGCCGGATCGAGAAGCGTTAAAGTTACAGCAGAGCTCCGATCGAACAGCAGCGGCGATCCGCTCGGTAAGGCGTCTAGGCTGGTGCCGATCACGGCCTTGCCGCGGCCGCTGGTGCCAAGTGGCTGCCAGGCGCCGTCGCCCTGATCGACCAGCAAGCTCGCCCCGGTCCAGCCTCCACCGGCGGAAACGGCGGCGTAGAGTTGCGGCAGGGGCGTAGCCGGGTTGCCGTCCCACGGCAGCTCGAAAGCCACCAGCGTAGTTGGCGGAGATAGCAAATCAAGATCGCTGCCGACGCGCCCCGGGTCGGTCGCGCCAGATGGATCGGGCGCGGTCGGGGCAAGTCGCTCGAGCGTGAGTTCGACGCCCTCGGCGCGCCATTCCCAGGCGCGGACGCGCCATTGTCCGCTTTCGCCGGGAAGGGTTACCACGGTGCCGGGGCGGATTGCCGGATCGAGCTGGGTAACGCGCCAGGCGAGGGTATGGCGTGCCCAGGCGCGGCGCCGGGTGGCGGCATCGACCAGCCGCCGGGCTGCGGGTGCCGCAATCGTTGCCGGCAGCTCCAGCACGCGCGGCTGGCCGGGTGCGGGCGGGCCGTTGGCGCGCTGGACCCCGGGCTGGTAGTCGCGGTCGGGATCGTAATGGCGCAGGACGCTGAGCGGTGCCTCGCCGCCGAGCGTGCGGTTGCGGGCAAAGCCGGCCTTGCCGCCAAAGTCATCGCTGGCACTAGCCACGGCCGGTTCGGGCAGCACCAGCGGGGCGCCCTGGCTGCGCTCGGGCCGGATCGTCAGCTGGGCATCGCAGGCATCGCAATCGAGTGGATAGACGGGATCGAGCAGGCTCAGCAGATCGGCGGGCGAGCCGTCGATCGTCAATCCATCGAGACCATCCAGCGCTACTTCGGCATCGCAGTCCGGCACCACCGGATCGAGCATCGTCTGTAATGATAGCGGAGCCGAATCAGCAAAGACTTCAAAGCTTAGCGCCGGAATGCGGTTGCCGTATTCGGCCAGCTGCAAGTCCTCGAACACGACATAGGCGAGGCCGCGATGGGCCGGGCAGCCCCCGCCTTCGGCAGCAGCCAGCAGCGGGTCGGCCGACTGATCGCCATGGCCGGTGTGGACCCGCATGGTCCCGCCGATCTTGAGGTCCCCCGCTACGCCGCGCAGCAGTTTACCATCGGCCCAAATCCGGCCAATCCCCTCGATCGGGCGGCTTGAGACCGCGACGGCGAAGGAGGCCGAATAGGTATAGGTAATCGTCGCCGGACGGCCCTTGCCATTGCCCTGGCGGTTCCTCGCTTCAACCAGGTCGCTGGCCCAGATTATCTGCCCGCCAGTCCGCACCCGGCCGTGCTGGCGCGGAACGGTCAGGCCGTAGCTGGAAGTAGAGAGCGTCAGCTCGGACAGACGCGGCCCTTCGCGGGCTGGCGGGGCGAACAGCAAAGCGTCGATCTGGCGTCCGACAAAGGCCCCGATCGAGCCGCCGATCGGTCCACCCAGCACCGTGCCGATTGCGCTGAAGACAAGCGTTGCCATGCGATCAGACCTCTATGCTTGGGATAAGGCGCCACTGACCCAGGACGGGCCCGGGCGGCAGCTCAGTTTGATGGACGACGCGGCGCAGCCCGGCATGGGCATGGATCCAGCCGCCACCTTCGGCCGCGATGGCGAGGTGGATTTGCGCCGGACCGGGCTGGAGCACGCGGACGTCGCCAGGCTCGACAGCGCCGGTCACAGGCTGAAAGCCAAGCGCGGCGGGATCGGGCATCCAGCCGTCGAGCCGGCGCAGGCGCAGCGGATAGCCGGTTGGGAGCAAGACCGGTTTGCCGACCTGTTCCAGCGCAGCGGCCAGCAGGCCAATACAGTCAAGCCCGGTGGCCAGATCGCGGCCATGGAGCCGCCACGGACTGCCGGCGAATCTTGCAGCGGCCTGGGCCAGGGCAGCGCCGCTCACTGTGCCGGGCTGGCGTAGCGCGCCAACTGATCATTGCCGGGCAGGAACGGTTCGCCCTGAAAATTGATGGTATTGCCGAAGCGCGCTTCGCAGGTCGCCAGGGTGCGGTCGCAGCCTTCGCGGGCCAAGGCGGCAGTCCCGGCGGGGATCGCGCGGTCGAGCGGTCGGTCGAGCACGAGGCCATCCGGGCTTGGGGCAATAATCCCAGCGCTTTGTCCGGCATAGGGGCCATCGATCCAGCGCAGTGTGCCGCCCGCGAGCAGGCTAAGCGGCACCGGTGTTTCCAGGACGATCGCATTGGCGGCCAGGTTGTGACTTGTCGTACGCACCGCATGAGTGAAGCGCGCTGGCGATAGCGTGCAACCTGGCCCGCAGAAGGCCGCCCGGCAGGTTGGGCTGGTGCGTGGGACCGGATCGAACTGCAGTTCGGCCTTGCGCGATTGCAGCACGGCGGTGAAGCGCCCCGCTTCCTCGGCGATGCTCCCCACGCTGCCGCGATAGAGCACGTGGCTCTCAAGGCTCCCCCAATCGACCAGCCCGATCAGGACCCGCGCCGAGTCGAACCGGCCCAGCGCGAGGTCCTCGGCGCTCAGTGCATCGTGGCTGAGTGCGCCTTCGACCTCGGCACTATCGGCTTCAAGGTCGGCGCTGCGGCGGATCGCGGAAGGGACCATGCCGGGCGTGGCGCGATGGGTGACGCCCTCGAACCACAGGTCGCGGTCATGCGCGGTAAAGCCCAGCGCCACCCCGTCGCGGCGCAGGATCCGCCAGAACGGCGCGACCGTTTCAAGCGGGCTGTCGAACCAGACCCGGCTCACTGGCTGTCCTCGCGCAGCTCGACGATCGGCACCGAGGGCGCCTCGCCCGCCGCGAAATCGGCCCCGGCGATCTCCAGCCGGTCCTCGGCAAAGCGCACCGGCACGTCAAAGCGGAAGCCCGCGCGCACCACTGCACCGGTAGCCGGCGGCTGGGCAAAGCTGATCACGCCGCCCGCCGCCAGGATCCAGCCGGTCGCGCCTGTACCATTGATGCTGACCGTCACGCTCGCCGCCTCGGGCCGGGTGATCCGCCGGACCTGCTCGGCATCGCCGCTGCCATAGCGCTTGACCAGCGGGAAGCTGGAGCGGAGCCCGTCGCCGGTGCCGAGCAGTTGGTCGGTCGCGGTCGGCACGCCGGTCATCGCGTTGGAGCTGAAGTCAGTCGGGTCACGCAGGCGAAACCCGCGCGCGGCGCCGCGCCGGGCGCGGAAGAAGGACAGCAGCACCCCCAGTTCGGCTTCCGAGCGGATGCCCGGACCGACATCAAAGCGCAGCCTTGCGTCAGACCACAGGCTGTTGCGGCGCTCGTAACCCGAAGCGGTGGTGGCCACGCTGGTCGAGAATTCGGGTACCACCGTCGCATCGCGGCCGAGTGCGAGCGGGTAGGCAATGTCATCGAAGGGCAGCATGGCATCCTCGTCGCTGGAAGGGGGCAGGCGGGTGAAGCCGTCGCGGCAGATCTGCGGCATGGCCCAGACGAAGCGTTCGTGGGTCAGGCGCCCGGCAGCTTCGTCCAGCCCGGCGTCGATCAGCCGCCATTGCTCACTTTGTTCGGCCAGCAGGACAAAGCCGGCTAGATAGTCGGTCTCCTGCGGCGGATAGCCGAGCCGCGCTTGAGCCAGGGCATAGCCCGCGCGGCGGGCAGCATCGGCCCCGGCGGTCAACCAGTCGTAGTCTTCGATCTGCAGCCGGTCGAAGGCCGGGCTGGCCCAGCCGAGCGGCAGGTTGGCCCGCCGCGCCTCGGGCGTGGCGGGATCGAGCACGGTTGGCAGAAACGGCAGCAGCAGGACTTCTGCGGTACCCGGGATGGCAGCGGTCCGCACCGCATCGCGCAAGGCTAACGTCGAGCTGGCGAGCACGGCACCGGCCTGATCGAGCAGCGCCTTCTGGGCCGCGCTCAGGCTGGCGCGCAAGTCGGCGATCACCACAGGATTGCCGCCGAAGGCCGCCATGGCAGCATCGTCGTAGAGGCAGGGGCGGCCATCGGCCATGACCCACCACCACGGTTCACCGACCTGGAACCGGACTGGCAGGCCCGCTGCCTTCATCATCCCGGCAAAGGCAGCGCCCACGCCTTGGAGCCAAGCCATGGCCGGGGCGCTGGCGGGTGAGAGCAAGGCCGAAGGCGGCACCCAGCCGGTCCGGGCCGGATCGCCATTGCTGGCGCGTTGCTGCCAGGTGGCCGGGCAATACTGCGCGAACAGCTCGTAGGACAGCGACAGGATCGGGCTGAACCCGGCGGCTTTGGCCAGGGCCAGCCATTCGGCGTGCCAGGCCCGCGCCGGGGTGCAGAGCCGGTCACCGCTGGTCACCACCTGCGGGTCCGCCCCGCTCATGGCCAGCCGCATGAAATGGCTCATACCCAGATAGTGCAGCAGGCTGCCACGATAGCCGAGCTGGCGCGCCGTGCGGATCAACCGGGCCGGGGCCTGATTGTAGGCATCGTCATAGCCGCTCGCCATGGCGATCCCGTGCGGCGGCACGATCACGTCGCCAATCTCGAGCATGGACCGCGCGCCATCGCAGCGGATCGCGGAAAGCTCGGCCCATCCCTCGACCGGCGTGAGCAGGGCGGCCGTGCTGCCGGGCACATGACCCGGCGGGGTGAGCGAGATGAACATCCGCTCGATCGCAGCGGGATGAACCGGGGCGCCATCGCCCTCCCATCCGGCGTTGAGCGCGGAGAAAGGCAGTGTGACCTGGGCATCTTCGGGCGTGCCGGTGGCATAGGCCCAAAGCCGGACAAACCAGGTCTGCGCGGCCCCGGCCGCATCTTTGCCCTCGATGGTCAGCGTCGGGCCATTGACCGCGTCCAGCGCGATCAGCCCGCCCGACCGCCAGCGGAATGACAGCGTGGTGCGCGAATAATTGTGGTCGGTCGCATAGCTCAGCAGCGGGTGATCCCAGCGATCGGTGCTGTCCCAGATCAGCCCGGCGAGGTCCCCCTGCGTCAGGAAGGCGCAATCAACCCGCAGCGCATCGGCCGCCGGCGTGGTCAGCGCCGCCATCATCGGGCGCGGGAAATCGACGGTCCAGAAGCGCGGATCGAAACGCTGGATCCAGTCGCTGTCCTGCCCTTCGCGTTTGGCGGCGAGCCAGAAGGCCATATGTGTATTCCTGTCGTGGGTTGCTCCTCTCCATTTTCACGCAGTGCAAATGGGGAGGTGGCTCGCCGCAGGCGAGACGGAGGGGTAGGGCGTGGCCGCGTTACCCCTCCGTCAGCGCTTACGCGCTGCCACCTCCCCAGATGTGCTACGCAAATCTGGAGAGGATCAAGATTGTCAGAGCTCGCTCAGCGCGCGGCGCACAGCGCTCGCAACCTGGCGGCTGGAGCGTTGCAGGGCCTGCGGGGCGGAAGTGCCTTGCGGCGCGGCTATGGTGATCGCCACACGCACGTCGCGGCCGCGCGCAGGGATACCCGCTTCGACGCGCCCAGCACTGGTTGGCACGAACAGTTCGGGGCCCCGCTCGCCCACGACATAGCCGCGGCCTGGACTGACCGGGCCGCCGGTGGCGCGGCCGGGCAGGCCGAACAGCGAACCGATCAGCCCGCCAAGGTTCATCAGTCCGCCCTGGCCGCCGCCCGCACCCCCGAACGAGCCGAACAGCGAATCGATCGCCGAGGCGGCGATCTGGTCAAGCACGCCCAGCGCAACGCGGCGCAGGTCTTCGAAGCCCAGGCTGCCCTTGCGGATCGCGCCGAGCAGGCCGCGTTCCAGCACGTCGCCGGCGCGGCCAAACCCGTCAAGCAAGGTGCCCTCGAAGCTGCCGCGCATGGCGGCCATATCGGCGGCAAAGCCCTGGGTGTTGGCGCGGACGTCCACGACCAGGCTGTCAACGGGATCGGTCATGGTCGCGCTCCATCAGCGAATCGAAAGTGGCCCGGTCAAGCGGGCGGGCGGCGGCATCGGGCGGGCCAAGCACGGCGACGACTTCGGCCGGGGTGGCGAGCCAGAACTCGTCCGGCCGCCAGCCGAGCAGGCGGGCCATGTGCCCGGCCAAGAGCTGGGCCGAACGGCCGAACGTGTCGGTCATGCCGGATCTGCGCGGCCTTGCAGGACCTGAGCAAGCAGGCCGCGCAGCGGCTTGGTGGCGCGGGCCAGGCCGGCGGTGACCAGGGCCTCGGCGAAGGCCTCGCGCTCCAGCCCGTCGCGGCTGGTCAGGCAGTGCCAGTAAAGCGCGGCCAATTCATTGAGGCGCAGCTCGCCCGCCGCGGCCCGCTCAACCAGCGGGAACAGCGGGCCGAGGTCTTCCTCGGCGGCGACCAGCGCGGCGAAGCTGGGGCGCAGGACGTGGGCTTGCCCGCCCAGCTCCAGCAGCGCCTCGCCGCGCCATTGGTTCGCTTGCGCGTTGGCGCCCTGGCTCATGCCGGCGTCACCGGGCCGGAGCTTTCAAGTGCGAGCGTGTAATTGCGTTCGCCATTGAAATCGCCGGCATAGTCGAGCCGCTGGACCAGGAACTTGCCCTGCAGCTTTTCGCCGCCTTCGAAGCTCAGTTCGTAATCGTCGATCGCGCCGGACATGGCATTGGCGCGGACCTGGGCCTCGGCGGCCGAGCCGAGAAAGATCCCGGCTGCGCTGACCGAGACCGAACGGACCCCGGCGCCCGAGAGCATTTCCCGCCAGCCGCCGCTTTCCTTTGTCGTGATGACAACCGGATCGCCGGTGATCGAAAGCTGGGTCGTGCGCAGACCCGCAACGGTGCGGTAGACGGCTGGGGTGGCGCCATCGGAAATCTTGAGCAGGAAGGCGCTGCCTTTCTGGGCGGGCATAGGGAATTCCTTTCGGGATCAATCGGATAAGACGCGGAACCGGTATTCGAGCAGAATCGCGCGGGTATTGGCGGCGCGCTGTTCGGCGCGGGCGCGCAGGAACTGGGTGGTGACCACGCGAAAACCGCTCTGGGCGGCAGGGAGCGCGGTGATCCGGCTTTCGATCGCTGACACCAGCGTGGCGGCGGTATCGGGCCGGTCACCGCGGCAATGCAGCTCCAGCGCAACGCGAACCTCACGGCCCGCCAGCTCCTTGGTGCTCCAGTCGGCGCTGGCGCTGGCGGCGATTGCCAGCCAGGGCAGGGCGGTGCGGCTGGGCGCTTCCTCGACCACGGCATTCAGGGTTCCGGCCAGAGCCGGATCGGCGGCCAGCCAGGCGATAAGCGCGGCGCGCAGTGGCACTTCCATCAGCGTGATCCTTTCGTGAACAGCGGCCAGACCAGCCGAGCGTAGCGCCAGCGGCGCGCGGAATCGCGCCGCGCAAAGGCCAGCTCCTCCGCGCGGGCTTCGGCGAGGCGGGTGGCAGTGGCTTCGAGCGCCGCGAACAGGCGGTCGAGCGCCATCAGGCGAGCTTCATCCGCCGCCACGGCCGCCATAGCGCGGCGACGGCGGCCGGCGGCAGAGCGGCGGCCAGACCATCGCTTTCGCGGGCCCGGTACTGGCTGGCGGCGAGGCGCAGCACGCCGTGGCGCAGCGCGTCGGGCAGGGCGCTCCAGCTGGTGGCGAGACCCGCAGTGTAGCGCACGGCCACGCGCCCGGCCGCGCCGGGGCTGATCACCCGCACCCGGCCCGCGCCATCGGCGGTCAGGTCGATCGCATAGGCATCGACCGCCAGGGCAAAGCGCGCGCCTTCGGCCGGAATACCCTGGGCCTGGGTGATCGCCTGGACCGGGCGCGAGGTCAGTACCTGCCAGCCCGACTGGACCGGCAGCACTTCCTCGCAGGTCTGCTCCAGCGGCATCAGGCCGGTGAAGTCTTCGCAGTGCTCGATCGCGGCGCGCAGCAGCGCAGTCAGCTGGGTGTCGTCGGCTGCGGAGGAGATCCCCAGCCAGTCCTTGAGTTCAGTCAGCGCCGCCGGGGCCAGCGCATAGGGCGTGATAATGGCCCGCTTCATGGGCGGTCTCCGTCTGGGAGGGGAAAAGGGTGCACCCGCGCCGGGGAGAGGGGGCGCGGCGCGGGTGCGGGCGGGCGAGCCGGGGAAGGGTCTCGCCCGCCAGTCCGGTTACAGGCTGATTCGCAGCAGCTTGATCGCGTCGCTGTCCAGCACCTGCCCGCCGACACGCTTGGTGGCGTAGAAGTTGACGTAGGGCTTGTTGGTGAAAGGATCGCGCAGGATCGTGGTCGTGCGGCGTTCGGCGATCAGGTAACCGTTCTTGAAGTTGCCGAAGGCGATCGGGAAGGCGTTGGCGGCGATATCCGGCATGTCCTCGGCCTCGACCACTGGATAGCCCAGCAGGCGCGAAGGCTGGCCCTCGAGCACGCCCGGCTGCCACAGGAAGGTGCCATCGGCCGCCTTGAACTTGCGCACCGCGGCCATGGTCTTGGAGTTCATGACGAAGGCCGCGCCCTGGCGGTGGCCGGACTTGAGCGCATGGACCATGTCGATCAGCTTCATTTCCGGGGCGGTATCGAACCCGCTGGCATTGCCGCTGACCACATGTTGCAGCGTGCCGAAGGGACGGGTCGCATCCGCCGTTAGCGCGGTCGGCGCCTGGAGGAAGCCGCGCGGCTGGTTGGTACCGCTGCCGTTGACAAAGGCCAGGCCCTCGGCCCGCGCAAACTCGGTCGCGATCTCGCTGGCCAGCCAGCCTTCGAGGTCAAACGCCGCATCGTCGATCATCGCCTGGCTCGCCGCCGGATTGGCATAGAGCTCGCCCATCGGCGGGACGATTTCGTTGAACTTCGGCGTGGTGGTTTCCGGCCGGGTAGCGGTTTCGCTGACCCAACCCGAGGCCGTGCCGCTGGAGGTGACGAGCTTGCGGTAACCGGCGGTGCCGACCTGGACCACCTGCGCGATCGAACGGATCGGGCTGATCGTCTTGAGCTGGGCCGCGATCATCGCATCGATCTCACGCGGGACGGCAAAGCCGCCATCGGCGGCGACCGTGCCGGTCACGGCCTTCAATTCGGTCTCGCGGCCCTGACGCAGGTAGCCATCGACGAAGCCCTTGAGCTCCGGGCTGGCCATGCCGGCACCCGATAGCGCCGGACGGGCAGCCGCGCGGCTGACCTTTTCGAGCCGGCTCTTCACTTCATCGACATCGCCGCGCAGTTCGCCCAGCGCGGCCTCTGCGGCATCCTGCCGGGCGACGAGATCGAACGAGGCATCCAGCGGATCGGGGGTGACTTCAACATCCATGGGGCACTTACCTTTCACGAAAAAGGCCGCCCCACGGGCGGCCGGCAAAATGGGTCTTGAGGCAGGATCAGCCGAGCAGATGCACCCGCGCACCGTGCTGCATCGGGTGGGTGACCAGGCTGACCTCGAACAGATCGACCGCGGTCAGCTCGCGCCCTTCGGCCGAGCGGGTGAAATCGCGGGCGCGGTAGCCGAAGGACAGGCCCGTCACGCGGCCGGCCTTCAGCGCGGCAGCAGCCCCGCCACCGGGGTTGTCGATCGAGGCGACCACGCGCAGCCCGCGTTCGTCTTCGCCCACTTGCTCGATCCAGCCGATCCGCTGGTCAGGGTGATGCTGCCAGAACAGCGGCAGCGGCTCGGCGCGCTCGCTGAGCGTGCGGGCAAAGGCCCCGCGGCGGATCGTGTCGCGCCCGGCATCGCGCCGGTCGAACAGGGCGGCATAGCCGGCAAAGCGCATCATTTCAGGAGCCCTGTCGCGCCGAGCTTGAAAGCGATCCCGATCAGCACCAGCGCCAGGCAGCCGCGCACCGCCCAGCCGACCGCAGCCTTCCAGGCGCTGGTCTTGGCATCGCGCCAGGCCTGCAGCAGCTCGCGCAGTTCGCTCAGGTCATTGTGGGCATTGGCATCGTCGAGGCCCATCCGGGCCAGCACGCGTTCGGCGCCCAGCTCGCTCGCCTCCTCGATCACCGCGCGCAGGGTGACGAGGTCTGCACCCTCATCCGCCGCCTGGGCGAGCAGGCGGGCCAGCATCTCGTCACGGTTCATGGTTTGTTCTCCAAAATGGCCAGGCCCAGCATGGCGCGCTTTTCATCGGCTGAGAGAAAGTCGGCGGCGCTGACCTGGCTCCACAGCCGCTCGCGGTCTTCGGCCAGCGCCGGCACCCGGTCGAGATCGATCGCCAGCGCGGCCTGGGGGAACCACGTTTCCAGCCCCTCGCCGATCGCGCCCAGGATCTTGCTCGCCAGCGGCAGCAGCGTCAGCCGCCACAGTGCGCGGTTGGCCTCGCGGTAATTAGCATAGGTCGCGTCCCCGGGCAGGCCGAGCAGCATTGGCGGCACGCCAAAGGCCAGGGCAATATCGCGCGCGGCAGCCGCCTTGAGCCCGGCAAAGTCCATGTCGGCGGGGGAAAGGCTGAGCGCCTGCCATTTCAGCCCGCCTTCCAGCAGCAGCGGCCGCCCGGCATTGGCGAGCCCTGAATAGGCGGCGCTGAGTTCGGCCTTGAGCCGCTCGAACTGATCGGCGCTGAGGCCGCCCCCGTCGCCCGGATCATAGACCAGCGCGCCCGATGGCCGCGCCGCGTTTTCCAGCAGCGCGCGGTTCCAGTCGGACGCGGCATTGTGCACGGCCACAGCCTGGTCGGCGGCGGCCAGGCAGCCGGCCCCATAGTGATCGTCGCCGGGGTGAAAGTGGCGGATGTGGATCAGGTTGGGGCTGGCATCCTCGTCCAGCACCGGGATGGTCAGGGTGCGCTCACCCACGCGATAGGCAAAGGCGGTGGGCCAGCCATCCTCGCCTGCAATCACCGAAACCCGTTCGGGCCGCAGCGCAAACAGTTCGGCCGGCCGGCCGGCACCGTCCTTGACGACCTGAACATAGGCATTGCCGTGGAGCAGCAGCTGCGCGGCCAGCGTTTCCAGCAGCGCCTGCCCGGCCGAAGTCGCGCGGACCAGCGCGGCCAGGCGCTCGTCAGTCGGCAGCAAGGGCGCCCCGCCAATCCCCTCGGCCACCAGCCGCACCGCGCGCTGCGCCACCGGATTGTCGAGATAGGCCCGCTTGACCGCGCCATTGTACTCAAACGGCGCGCGCGCCGAGCCCTCGGCGAACAGCCAAGGCGAAGTGAAGGTGCGCGCCAAAGGCACGCGGGCCGACGCGCCGCCCTTGAAGGCAGCGGCCAGGGTTTGGAGGAAGGACATGGAGGTCTCCGGTATGTGAGCGAGCCGCAAGGCAGCACCGCCCCGGAACAAGTCCGGGGTGACAAGAAGGGTGAAGGACTTTCTGTGATTATCTAATGATTGGTCAGCCCGGGCTTGTTCCGGGCCAGTGCTTCTTCTTCGTCAACGCTGCGGCGGAAAACCAAAATCTTCCGCTAGGTCGCGCCATTCGGGATTAGTCGATTCTATGACATTGAATTTCCACTGGCGTGGCCAACGTTTGATGGTCTTTTCGCGGCGTATCGCCGCCTCAATGTCGTCGTGACGCTCGAACCAGACAAGCCGTTTGATCTCGCGATCAGCGGTGTAGCCGCCGAATGTTTCGGTGCGGTGCTGGTGGATTCGGGCAAGCAGTTCGGTAGTGACACCGGTGTAGAGCCGGCCCCGGTAATGGCTGGCGAGAATGTAAACAGTCGGTTCGAAGGGCCGCATCGGCTTAGGTTGCAGGAAGCACTGGCCCGGAACAAGTCCGGGCTGACAATTACGATTTAGCCACTTACCCGAGCCAAACCCTAGGCTGCACCTTCGCCCGCAACGCTAACTCCGTCAGTGCCCAGACCAGCGCATCCGCCCGATCAGGCGACCGTCCCGGGCCGTTGTAGCTGCCGCCGGCAATCAGCCCGCACAGCTGGTCCTCCAGCGCCGGGAACTGCCCGGCGTGTCGAACTCGGCCAGCTTCATAAAGCGCGGCGACCGGTTCGGCGCGGGCGACTTTGCCCTTGCTGGCGTGGACCAGGCGGAGCGGCAGGGTCACTTCGGCGGCGCGCAGGACAGATTCGACCATCGCGCCGCCCTGGTTGGCTTCGGCCACCACCCGGTCGGCGGACCAGGCGGCGGCGGTATTGGCGACGGCGCGGGCCCATTGTTCGGGGCTGGCCTTGGCAACCGAGGCATCGGCCACCACGCGGGCCAGGCCATCTTCGCCCAGCGCGCAAACCACGATGCCGCATTCGTCCCCACCCGCCGAGGCCGGCGGATCGACGGCCACGACTGTGCGGACGGCGGGGCTGGAGGCTGCCGGTTCGCGGGCTGCCTCCAACAGCGCGCGGGTCCACAGCGCACCTTCGCTATCTTCCAGCAGTTCGCCGTTCAGTTCCTGTCGGCCGAGCAACGACTGGCCGAAGCGTTGGCGAACCTCACGCAAGAAGCGTGCAGCCAGGTTGTCGGCATTGTCGGCCGTGCCGCCGTGGACCAGTGCCCCGCGCGCGGCGGCCTCGTCCTTCAGGCGGCGGACCAGCGGCACGGCGCGCGGGGTGGTCGTGGCCAGCACGCGCGGCTGTTCGCCCAGCCTGAGGCCCAGCAGCAGGTTATCCCAAGCACGGACCGCGCGATCATTGGCGTTCTCCCACTTGGCTACTTCGTCGCACCAGGCATGGCTATGTTGCGGGCCGCGCAGCGATTCCGGCTCACCAGCGGAATAGAGCGTGGCGAGCGCGCCGTTGGGCCAGACCAGCCGCCGCAGCGAAGGCTCGAACTGCGGCGTCCGGTCCGGCGGACAGACCGCCAGCAGGCCGCTTTCCCCTTCGACCATTACGGCCCGCGCCTCGCCCAACGAAGCGCCGACCAGGGCGATCCGGGCCTGCGGATTTGCGTCGGCAATGCCGCGCACCCATTCGGCGCCGGCTCGGGTCTTGCCGAATCCGCGCCCCGCCAGGA
>Ga0073920_1000003_pt1 | contig 58579 bp, 60 predicted proteins | sample GWRWT4_2Sept14_2_FD_70953 | JGI IMG/M metagenome (GOLD analysis project Ga0073920, IMG submission 70953) | Sand microcosm microbial communities from a hyporheic zone in Columbia River, Washington, USA - GW-RW T4_23-Sept-14 | ecosystem: Engineered > Artificial ecosystem > Sand microcosm >...
ACCATCGAACATCGCCGCTTGCAACACCGCAAGCTCGCCGCCTAACATCAACCCCCAGACGAGGTCCGCACTCCGCTAATCTAAGCCGCGAGTTGAGCCAAATGTTCTGACGACGGACAGCGGTAAAAACAGAAGCCAACCTACCGGTCGTCCTTACGCTTGTGAGCGCAAGCAAGCCAATGCTCAGTGCAAAGACAACGCTGGTCGCGCGCTGCAATCCGCTTGCGCCAGCAAAGGCCCAGACATTGTCCCCGGTTCGACGGCGCAGAACCAAGCCTCTTGCTATCGTCGCGGCGAAGACAACCACAAAGGTCACAAAGGGAATGAAGTTTAACATCACTCGGCCTGCTCCAATGATGGCGATCCCGGTTGCTCTAGCTCCTGCAGGGCCTGGCGCACGACTTGCCACCCGCCGCTGATCCCGAACGCGGCCATGATAAATGCGACAATGAGATCGGGCAGGTTGCTACCCGACCACAACACTGCGGCTCCCGCACCGATCACCAGCAAATTGTTGATCGCATCGTTGCGCGAGCAGACCCAGACCGATCGCATGTTCGAGTCACCCGCTCGGAAACGATAAAGCAGCACTGCCACCGAGACGTTCGTCACCAGAGCGAGCGCGCCGATGCCTGTCATTGCCCAGGGATCGGGCTGGGTTCCAGCGAAGATGCCCCAAACAGCGGAGACCATCACACCAAACGCGAAGGCGAGAATGGTCAGCCCTTTGACCAGCGCGGTCCGCGCCCGCCAGACAAGCGCCAGGCCGGCGACGCCAAGGCTGATCGCATAATTTGCAGTATCCCCCAGAAAGTCGAGCGCGTCAGCCTGGAGCGAGCGGGACCCCGATGCGGCACCCGCGATGACTTCGACCAGAAACATTACGCCGTTGGCGACGAGCGCGATCCACAATACCCTCCGCCACGCAGGATCACTGCGCGCGGTGTCGTCACTGCTGGGGCCGACACAGCAACTGTCCGCCATGGCCGAAAACTCCTTGGATCGTTCGAGTCGGCCCCCTATATGCACCCTGTAGCAACTACAGGGTCAAGCGATGAAAATCGGTGAACTATCGAGGGCGACCGGAACCAACATCGAGACCATCCGCTATTATGAGCGGATTGGTCTGCTCCCAGCCCCGGCGCGAACTGCCAGCAACTACCGCGCCTATGACCAAGTCCATCGCACACGGCTCGCCTTCGTGCGCCACTCCCGCGAACTCGGCTTCACCATCGAGGAAGTCCGCTCGCTGCTCGATCTGGCTGACCACCCCGAGCGCGAGTGTTCCGAGGCCGACCGGATCGCCACCAGGCATCTGGCGCAGGTCGCAGAGAAGATCGATCAGCTCGTTGCCCTGCGAGACGAACTGTCACGTATCATAGGTCGCTGCCGCGGTGGATTGGCCGCCGATTGCCATGTGATCGAAGCGCTGGGCAATCATACCCTGTGCGGGAATGAGCACAAATCAGTTCATTCAATGTCCTGTTGACGCCGTTGCCAGTTTAAGTGTATGCTCTAGGGCCAAAATGGTGTCGTCTGATCCGCTCGCAACGTTTGTGGCTCTGCCTGCGATTTAACCGCTTCATCCGTTGCGAGATCGTCATGGAGGGTGGCGGCAAGGGGACGTCCGTCGATGATAACTCAAACGGCGTAAAAAAATGAAGGGGCCTACTCCTCACGCTCGCCGGCGAATGATGGCAGCCTGATTCTAGAGACTCAAAGTCGCTTGGCAATGGCGCGGATCGCCTTCATTCCGGTGCCGAAACGGGCAATCTGTTCGCGATGTGAGGCGAGCTCACCATAGGGCAGATACGCCATGTTGAGGTCAGCTATTCGGCTAAAGGCGGGGCGGGCCATCTGTGCCCGAACATCACGCTCTCGGGCGTCGGGCGCAACGAGGAACATATCCGCTATGCCGTCCAGGTTGCCGCCGCTAAGAGCCAGATCGAGCATCCGCACGATGCCAGAGTAGATTGACGTCGAATGTTCGACTTCGAAGGCCGCGCGGACGCAAGGCTCCTGTGGGTCGATCCATAGTACATCGATCAAGCGCACAGCATCGGCACCGGGCGCTGTCGCAATCTGGTCGGGCAAATGCTCAAGGCAATCGCGTCCGAGCGGAACGCCATTAAATAGTCGTCCGCGATCGTTTGCTGCGATCCAGATGCGGAAGCCCAAGGCAATTCCCAGATCACGCAGCCAGGCTTGAATTTCGCTGTGGCTGCGATCTTCTTCGTCGCGGGCTAGTTGTGCTTTGGAGAGATGCCGGGCCTCTTCTCGTACCGCATCTAGTCGAGCATACCAATCGGCGGCAGCATCCTCGATAGGTGGCGGAGCCGGGTAACGACCAGAGCCGATATCGAACAGCATGCCGCCGATGGCCCCGAGATCGTTCGACAGGAGGTCGCGGAATTCGTCGTTGAGGTCGAGAATTCCGCTGCGCATGGCGAGGAACTGTTCCCAGCTTCCGAGTTTCACCTTGGACGAAGTCAGAGCGTTGTAACCGTTGACAATGGCAGTGTTGAACGGCGGGATCAGCGTGGGGTGGAGAAAGTAGAGCATGTTGGCCACAGCTGGCCCGAGTCCCTTGATCTTCAGGCCGTCGATCTCCCGGATGTGGCCGATAACATCCTCTGCGGTGTCGCAGCAGACACAATTGTGGAGCAAGCGCCCGAAGGCACGTTGGTTTGTCGGACTCTCATAGATGTCGGGGATGCGCAGTTTAGGCTTCCACAAGAATGCATGATCTGCACCCTTGAATATCTGACGCTGCTCGGCGATCGAGTGGACGACGGTTTCAAGCGATGAGCCTCGATAGGCGACGCCGAAAGTCCCGGCCTCGATTTCCGCAACGACTTGCTGGATCCCGCGTCTGATCGAGCGAAAGTTCTTGATCCGCTCATCCCAGAGAAACCAGCTATGATAGGTGGCGCCCGCATCCTCGCGCCAGACCTCGATCAGTTTGCGAACCTGGTCGGAACGACCGCTCGCTCCTGTCACTTGGCGGTAGCCTTAGGCTTGCGCGACGAGCTATGGGTCGAGACGATCTGCCACGCCTGTCCGTTCCACTTCAGCACAGAGCTGACGACGCCAAGCCGTTCGACGACTTCCTCGTTCTTGAGAACGATCCGGTAGGTGTATGTTTCCGTCGCGATGGCAATGGGGCCTTCGACCCTGATCTCCACCCTGTAGTCTTGAAACGAAAAGGATTTGAATTCCTTGAGTTCCGGGCCGAGATGATGGTCAAGGTAATTTGCAAATGTACCTTCGACTTTTCCCGATTCGATCACGACGGCATCGGGTGCAAACAGGCTGTCAACGCCCGTCATATCAAGGCGCTCGATCGCCGCCTTGTAGGATGCCAGCACCGCTGCTGCCCCATCGCGATCCGGCAACTGTGCGACCGAAACGGAAGTGAGCGAAAGGGTGAAAGCGGCGGCGATGGTTTTCACCGCGATTATCGTCGAGCGCATGCAAGTACCCCCTGGAGTTGGCCCGGTCCCTATGGTCGAGGCTGGCGATCGGAATGGTTGTGGCCGTGCGATCCGTGGAACAGATGCATCAGCGGACAAAGCAGCAGGATTACATATGGCAGCACACCAAGGGCGTGCGCCCAGTGCTCGCGCAGCACGAAAAACAAGGCAATGGCTGCCAGCGAAGCGAGCGCGAACCTTATGCCGCGACGACTTGCCATATCATATCTCCACGCGCTTGAGCCGCAGCGCATTGCCAATCACGCTGGCCGATGACAGCGCCATTGCAGCTGCGGCAATGATGGGAGAGAGGAGTATGCCAAACACAGGATAGAGGGCCCCGGCCGCAACGGGGATTCCGGCGATGTTGTAGGCGAAAGCGAAAAACAAGTTCTGGCGGATATTGCGCATTGTCGCGCGGCTGAGATGCCGCGCCCGCACGATCCCCGTGAGATCGCCCTTGAGCAGCGTTACACCCGCACTCTCGATCGCGACATCGGTACCTGAGCCCATCGCAATCCCCACGTCCGCAGCGGCTAGCGCCGGTGCGTCGTTGACGCCGTCGCCGGCCATGGCGACGACGCGGCCTTCGCTGCGCAGCCTCTGAACGACCGCACTCTTCTGTTCGGGCATGACATCTGCTTCGATGTCAGCGATCCCGAGACGGCTGGCGATCGCTTCTGCGGTGATGCGATTGTCGCCGGTGAGCATGATGACCCGGACGCCTGCTTCGGCCAATGCCTGCAAGGCAGCTGGCGTTGTCGACTTGATGGGGTCCGCGATTGCGATAACCCCGGCGACGACGCCATCGATGCCGAGGAAAATCGCGGTTGCGCCGTTGGCGCGCAATTGATCCGCGCGAGCCGCAAGTGCGCCTATGGCCAGCCCCAATTCCTCGAAGAAGGCGGCCTTGCCGACAACAACGGTGCGGCCGTCGACAGTGCCGGTGATACCTTTGCCGACAGGCTGATCGACATTCGTTGGGTTTGCGAGGGAGAGCCCCTTGGCCTCGGCAGCTTTGACCACCGCCAAGGCGAGCGGATGTTCGCTCATCCGTTCCAGGCTGGCCGCGATGCGGAGCACTTCGTCCCCGGTATGACCCGATGCCACCTCGACCGCGACCACTGCAGGTTTTCCTTCGGTCAGCGTCCCGGTCTTATCGACAACGAGCGTATCGACCTTTTCCATCCGCTCGAGCGCCTCGGCGTTCTTGATCAATATGCCCGCCTGAGCACCCCGGCCAACGCCGACCATGATCGACATCGGGGTCGCGAGGCCAAGTGCACAAGGGCAGGCGATGATCAGGACAGCGACAGCCGCGATCAGGCCAAAGCCCATGGCCGGCGCGGGGCCGAACAGCGACCAGATCACGAAAGCAGTGATCGCAACCACGATCACTGCCGGGACGAACCAGGCAGAAACGGCATCGGCCAGCCGCTGGATTGGTGCGCGGCTTCGCTGCGCTTCGGCAACCATCTGAACGATCCGGGCCAGCATCGTGTCACGCCCGATTTTTTCGGCGCGCATGACCAGCGCGCCGGTCTGGTTGATCGTCCCGCCGATCAGTACCGCGCCCATCGCCTTGGACACTGGCATCGATTCTCCGGTGATCAGCGACTCATCGACGCTGCCTTGACCTTCGAGGACAATCCCGTCGACCGGAACTTTCTCGCCGGGCCGGATGCGAAGCGTGTCCCCAACGAGAATATCTTCGAGCGCGACTTCTTCGTCAGTGCCGTCGGCCCCGACCCGGCGTGCGCGTTTTGGGGAGAGATCGAGCAAGGCGCGGATTGCGCCGCTGGTCGTTTCCCGCGCGCGAAGCTCGAGGACCTGGCCCAGCAGGACGAGGACCGTGATAACGGCAGCGGCTTCGAAATAGACCGCAACCGACCCGTCCGGCGCCCGGAATGCTGAGGGAAAGATCGACGGGGCAAGCACCGCGACCATACTGTAGAACCAGGCTACTCCGGTCCCCATCGCGATCAGCGTGAACATGTTGAGACGCCGGGTCGTGAGCGACAGCCAGGCCCTTTCGAAGAACGGCCAACCGGCCCAAAGCACCACCGGCGTGGCAAGCAGCATCTGGAGCCAGTTGCCCGTCTGGCGGGCCAGCAACTGGTGCAGTCCGGTCAGATGGCCGCCCATTTCCAGCGCAAACACAGGAAGAGCAAGTGCCAGACCGATCCAGAAGCGGCGGACCATATCGCGATACTCGGCGCTCGGGCCGGAATCGGTGTTTGGCATGACCGGTTCAAGCGCCATCCCGCAAATCGGACAGCTTCCTGGCGCATCCCGCAGAATCTCGGGGTGCATCGGGCAGGTCCAGACCGCGTCGGCAGGTGCGTCGGAAAAGTCCTCCGTTCCTGCAGTTGCCCCATGCGCGAACCGATGCGGATCGGCAGCAAATTTTGTCCGGCAGCCCGGACTACAGAAATAGAAGGTTTCACCGGCATGAACCGCCGTCGGGGTCGAGGCGGTCGGCGCGACGGTCATTCCGCAGACCGGATCGGTCACGGTTGCGCTGCTTTGACTGGCATGATCAGACATTTCGGGCCTGCCTTCGGCAATAGTGGATGCTCACAGCGGGTCCCGCGCCAATCCACCGCCAATTACTTGACCGGTTTCGGGCCATCACGCTCGGCCTCTCAAAAGCCGAAGCGACGCATCGCAATCTCTCGACCATAACAGCAATGCTGATCTTCGCTGCAAAAATGAGGCGGGAGGCCATGTGTTGTCTCCATGGTTATCCTCCCGCCTCCACCGCCGCGGGCGGGGCGACCCGGCGGGCAAGGCATGAAAGAGGTTGGTCTGCTTCAGCCTGTTATACGCAAGGCAACCGCCGATCCCTCAAAAAGAGCGCAAATTCTGGTTGCTGTGGTTCAGAATGCTTCCTTTGTTCCGCTCAGGATCGAAATCGAGCCGGTAATGGTGTTGAATTGCCGCCGCTCGGACACCTCCGAGAAACCGGCCTCAATCATCAACGGGATCAGCACACCGTCGGCATTGGGCTGGGTATCCGCATAGCCGTCCAATTTCTGGATGGTCGCCCTGAACAGCTTGCGCATCAGCCATGACCGCTGTTCGCCGTAGTCGGCGATGAACAATTGCCCGCCTGGCTGCAGCACCTGGTGAATTTCCCGGAGCAGGCGGAGTTTCTCGGCAAGCGGAACCTGATGGAGGACGAGACACAAGGTCGCCACGCTCGGCGCTGGCCAGGCAGCTATCGCTTCTGCTGAAAATGGCGCGTGGATGAATTCGGCCCGTATGCCGCGCGCACTCGCTTTGTTGCGGGCGATCGCGAGCGCGGCTGCATCGGGATCGACCCCGATATATTGGGTTGCTGGGTTTCTCTTGGCCAGGATAGGCGCAAGGCTTCCGGTCCCGGCCCCGATATCGAGCAACACGTCGCTGTCTTCGGGAGCTATCAGGTCAACAAGCGCGGCGCGCCAAAGCATCTCGCGGGTCGATAGGCGCACTCCGACATCATAGAGTGGTGTCAGAAAATGGTGCCCGGCGGGGGGAGTATAGGCTACCTCTTGCGGCATCAGCCGACTCCCTTGCTTGCCACCTGCGCAGCGCCTGGCTCAGAAGGCCACTGCTTGAAGGGTTCAGCAAGCTGATCGAGGTAGGTCTCGGGAAAGTCGGGGCGACCTGCGATCCCGACCTGGCCCGCGCGAATATGGTCACTGGAGCGGAATTGCGCGGTGCCGAGAAGCGCATCCCAAACCGTCAGGAACAATCCGAAATTGACATCGCCTTCGGTCTCAGAGGCCAGATGGTGATGGCGGTGGACCGGCGCGACCGCCCAGACATAGGCGAGTGGACCCAAACGCATGTCGACGTTCGAGTGCTGCAGCTGGAGCTGGATGGCTACGGCAAAGGCGCCAACTATAGCGACCTCCTGGGGAATCCCCATCAGCAGCCATGGGAGCGTTCCAACCGAGATCTCGATCAGTTGATGGACCGGGTGCTTGAGCAGCCCATTGAAGCCATACATCCGGCGAACCGAATGGTGCACCGCATGAAAGCGCCACAAGATGGGGACGCGGCGACTTGCGAAATGGGTGAGGCTGATGCCAGCATCCAAGAGGATGATGGCGAGCGCCAGTTCCGCCCAGAAAGGCAGCGCAGCGGGCCAAATTGAGGACCATGGGACCAGGCTGGCGAAGAGCGGCAGCAGGAGCACCAGAACAAGGATTGATCCTTCGTTTACCAGTGCATGGGCAAGGTCGCGGCGGGCATCGCCATGATTCGTGTTCCATTGGCGTTCGAATGGGGCAACCCGTTCCGCCACAAGCGATGTCGCTATCGCGGCAAGCAACAAGCCGACCAGCCACACTGGCGCGCCGCCCGCCGAAACGAGCAAGGCTGCACCGCCAACAAAAATCAGAAAATAGGCAGGAGCATAGACATAACGAAAGAGAAACATGGCCGCGCTCCGGAGAAGGGATGGCACACCATGCACTGCGCAGGCAGGTCGATCTTGAACGAATCGCTGGCCCGATCAGCGGATGACAGAGATTTTCAGTCGGGCCAAGCCCTGCGAAGGGGTCACGCCGAACCACTGGATAAGCCTTCTGGTAAAATGCGCTTGGTCGGAAAAGCCGCCGGCCTGAGCCGCGTCAGCCAGGCTACCTGAGCGGTGGAGCGCATCGATCGCATGCTGAAGCTGGAGCCATTGCAGCAGCTTGACTGTCGGCACCCCGAAATCGCGGACCGCGATCTCGCGCAGGCGCGTCGGCGACAACCCGATTTCGAGCGCCAGGGTCGAGGGAGTGATACCGGGCTCCAGACTGACCAGTGCGGCCTGTAGCCGTTGGTCGATGGGTCTCGCTGGCCCTTTGCCGAGAAAGACGCCGATCCACCGCTTCGCCGCAGCACCGCAATCGACCGATCTCAATCCGCTCGCTTCGCGTTTCGTCAGCGCGACTATCGCCTGAGAGTGGACGAAGTCGCGCATCCCGCCAAACATCGGATCGACATAAATGGTCCGAAGCGCGGCGCCGGCTGGTGCAAGGCTGTGCAGTAGTCCGGCTGGAATGAGCGCGGCTTCACCCGGCGCAAGCCGCACCGGGCGATCCCCGCCAATCTCGCATGGGGTATCAAGCGCGAGACTGATCTGGTGAGCAACATGGCGGTGAGGCCGATTGTCGCCCGCGCTTGCATCGAGCATGGCCCAACCGACACCCAGGAGCATCGTCCCGGACCAGGCGGAGGTCTTCGGGTTCAAGGCATCGCCAGGCTGGCTGTGGGCTCAAGTGTCCCCAGCCATGCAACGAGCGCCAGAATTGCAAATGCTGCGGACGCCTCTAGCAGCAGGCTCGTTCGCAAGGCTTTGACAGCTGACCGAGGATCGTCGTCTTCGAGCGCCGTGCCCAGCGACGGCGTCAAGCGCCAGCGGTTGTTGGCTGCCAGCAGCAGCATGAGGGCGACCGCGAGGAGTTTCAACATCAGGAGCAGCCCATAATCGGAACCGAACAATGCCGGAAGATTGTCGAACCCGACGAGGATCTGGGCATTGACCAGCCCCGTCACGGCTATGATCGAAACACAGATGGCGCCGGTGCGCGAAAACTCCTCAAGCGACCGATGCGCGATTGCCAAACGATTCGCCGACAAGGGTTCGGGCGCCGCGCGCAACAGCAGCAAAAAGCCGGCGATTCCGCCAAACCAGACCGCCGCTGCCAGCATATGTAGGATATCGCTCACCCGGTGGACCAAGCCAAGGTTACCCTCGCTGGCACCAGCATGCCCGGTCCAGACAAGCGACGCGAGGGCCGCTGCGCCGGCCAGCATCACGCCGATAAGCTTCAGCCGGTTCGACTTGGCGTAGATCGCAATCAACAAGGCGACGACCAGAGCTGCCATCCGGACCATCCAGGCGGTGCCGATTGGGCTCTCAACCAAGATCGCGCGACCGGTCTGCCAGTCGGGGTTGCCAATGGCGCTGCCCGACATGCTTGCGAGCAACACAAGGAAACCGATTCCAGACAGGACAAATCCGAAAACGGCAAGTAATACAAAGGTCGAGCGCAAAGGAAAAATCGCGTCATCGGCCCGTTCGAGTCTGCGCAGCGCGTACAAGGGGAATGCCGCGAGGCCGGGAAGCAGGATCAAGCTCAGGTACAACCCGAGCCTGATCGCGATCATTAACCAGTCGGCTTCCACGGCCTACCGGACCGTGAAGACGAACTGGCTACCCATGCGATGCGTGTCGGCACCGGCAGCCGACCACGTCACCTGGTAGGTGCCCGGAGCCAGCGCGCGTCGGGGCATCAGCATGATCGACTTGCCGTCCTTGCCCATCATCGAGCTGAAAGCGACTTTCATAGGCGGATGGTCTCGCGTTCCGGGCATGGCGGTCATGACGAGATCGACCTTCATAGTCGATGCAATTACCCGTTCGTTGAAAACGAGGTTGATGGATCGGGCATTTGCGCCTGGAACCACGGAATTGGCTGAAGGTGTCGATGACATGAGCTTGGCGTGAGCAAATGCCGTGCCTGGGATTGAAAGCAGCGCCAGCGAGGCAAGAGTCGCGGCCACAGCAGAGTTGCGCATAATAAGTCTCCAAAAAAGTTGCGTTCGATGCTAGATACGCACCCGCTGGACCAATCCCTTGGAGCAGAACCAAGATAAGGGATTCCTTGCGTACATGCGTATAAGCAGGAGGCAACACGATTGGATGAGGACGCCATGGACGACTATTTAAGTCAATTGAGATGGACGCCGCAGACAGGGCTGCTCGATGGTTTGGATGATCGCGTGATGAACGCGCTTGCACTGCGCCGGAGAGAGAGCAGCATGGCGCAGCGTTTCATGGTGCTGTCGGCTTTCATTTCGCTTGGTGGAGGCGCTCTGGCAGGTATTTCCATGAGCGAGGCGGCGGTTGCGGCTCGCCCGTTGTCACCATTCGCGCCGGCGATGGCATTGGCGCCATCCGCGCTCTTGGACCCGCGGTGAGCATGGGGTCGCGTCAACTCTTGCTGCTTGCGCTGGTGGCTTTTGCTTCCGCGATCTGCGGCGTGTTCATTGGGCGGTTTGTTGCCGACCGGCCTCGTGCAAGTGAAACAGAACTCCACGCACTGTTGCACAGCGAACTCAAGCTGACTTCACAACAGCAGGTCAAGCTTGACGCCATCGAAGCGCGGTTTGCGGTTCGGCGCAAGGCACTTGAGCTCGAAATGCGCGCAGCCAATGCGCGCCTCGCCGAAGCTATCGAGATCGAACATGGCTATGGCCCGAAAGTCACTGCCGCCATCGATCAAAGTCACCTGGTAATGGGTGAAATGCAAAAGGAAACGCTGGGGCATTTGTTCGCGATGCGCGCGGTCCTCAATCCTGAGCAGGCGAAGATGTTCGACAACACAGTGGTCAAAGCACTGACCTCCGATGCCCGGTGACGCTCAACTATACGCAATGTGACGATCGGGAACTGGCCACTCTCGCTCTTGTCGGTCAGGCCCAGGCGTTCCGCGAATTGACGCAACGCTACAAGGGTCCGATTTTTCGCCTGATCAGGAACAATGTCGGCGATACGCACGAGGCGCTGGACATATTGCAGGAAAGCTTCGTGTCGGCTTTCGCCAGCATCCATCGCTACGACCCGGAACGCCCTTTCCGAGTTTGGCTGGCGCGCATCGCGCTTAACAAATGCCGGGACTGGGCCCGACGGCGTGCGGTCCGCTCGTTCTTCTCGTTGGCGCGACCGATCGAAGCTGGTGAAGATTTTGCAAGCGATGCCCCAAGTCCAGAGCGCGAAGCCGAGGGACGCGCCGAACTCGCTGAAGTCGAACGCGCGATCGCCACCTTACCACTTGCTCTGCGAGAAGTTCTGACCCTGCGCACCATCGAAGAGCTCAGTCAGGCAGAGACGGCAGCAATATTGGATATCAGCGAAAAAGCTGTCGAGACGCGACTCTACCGCGCCCGCACGCAACTGAAGGCCAAGTTGACGGGAACAGCGGAGGCGGAATTGGCTTGATAGAATAGGCAATCAAAGCGCTTGACGACGAATTCCGGATCGCGGCCGGTGCAGACGCAAAAATACTTTCGAAGCCCCCCGATTACCAAAATGCTGCTCCACCGTCTGATGGCTGTAGAACGATTGGGCGCGAAGTTTGGGCTCGGTGCTGCATACAAAGATAATCCTTCGTGAGGGCCGAACTGGTGCGATGCGTATATTCGGGTACCAGGCCTCTTCTCAAATCCGGACGGACCATGATAACTGATCGACGAAAATTTATCAGAGTTGCCGCAGCGGGCGGCTCTGCTGCCGCACTCGCCAACTGGTTCCCGGCGTGGGCGCAGCCGGTTTCGCCTGGGATAACCGCGCCTATCCCGACGGTTTCGGGGACCGACATCAGCCTCCGAATCGCACGTCAAACGATGCGGGTCGACGGCAAGGTCAGCCGAGCGATTGCAGTGAATGGCACGGTTCCGGCACCATTGATCCGGTTGCGCGAGGGTCAGAATGTGCGCCTTTCGGTGACCAATGACCTGAATGAAGACAGCTCGATTCACTGGCACGGGCTGATCCTCCCCTTCCAGATGGACGGTGTTCCGGGCGTCAGTTTCCCGGGCATCAAGCCCCGATCGACCTTCGTCTACGAATTCCCCGTCGTCCAGTCGGGGACCTACTGGTATCACAGCCATTCCGGATTGCAGGAACAACTCGGCCACTATGGGCCGATCGTGATCGATCCCAAGGGCGCGGATCCGATCGGCTATGACCGCGAGCATGTCGTGGTGCTGTCCGATCACAGCCAGCTCTCACCCGAGGCGATCTTTCGCAAGTTGAAGGTCAATCCTGGGCATTTCAACATGCAGCGGCAAACGCTTGGAGGCTTGCTTGCAGGCAAGGATCAACCGCTCAAGGAACGGCTCGACTGGGGCAAGATGCGGATGGATCCCACCGACATCGCGGATGTCAACGGGTCGACCTATACCTTCCTCGTCAACGGCTATGGCCCCAAGGACAATTGGACCGCGCTGTTCCGGCCCGGTGAGCGGGTGCGCCTGCGCATAATCAATGCATCTGCCATGTCGATTTTCAATGTCCGCATCCCGGGACTGCGGCTGACCATCGTCCAGGCTGACGGACTCAACGTGCGACCGGTTGAGGTCGATGAATTCCAGATTGCCGTTGCCGAGACCTACGACGTGATCGTTACCCCGAACGAGGATCGCGCCTATACGCTGGTTGCCGAAGCCAATGACCGTTCGGGCATGGGCCGTGCGACATTGGCTCCGCGCCCCGGCATGGCCGCGGAAGTGCCCCCGCTGCGCGAGCGGCCGTTGGCCACGATGAAGGACATGGGCATGGGCGACATGGACATGTCCGGAGCCGATCAGGCAGGTTTGGCAACGGGTGCGGCAGCTGCCGAATGCCTGCCCGAGCATGCGAAGATGGGTCACTGCACGCCAGCAGGAAGCGCCGGGACGTCCGTTGCCGAGTTGATGCCCGGGATGGACATGTCCGCCACCGCTGCGCCTGCTGCAGGCGCGATGGCTGGCATGGATCACGGCAGCATGAAAATGCGCGATTTCTCGGTCGCGCCGCAGGTCGACAAGAACCCGGGCGTCCAGACCATCTCACCGATGCCGGTCGACCGCATGGCAGAGCCCGGTCAGGGCCTCGAAGATGTCGGCCACAAGGTGCTTACCTATCACGACCTCGTGGCGCTCGACCGCAACCCCGATGCGCGCGCCGCGGATCGCTCGCTCGATATCCATCTCACTGGCAATATGGAGCGCTTCATGTGGTCGTTCGACGGCATGAAAATGTCGGACCATCACGAGCCCATCCCGTTTATCGAGGGCGAGCGGGTGCGGATCAACCTCATCAACGATTCGATGATGAGCCATCCCATTCACTTGCATGGTCATTTCTTCGAGCTGGTGACAGGCAAGGGCGACTACGCGCCAAGAAAGCACACCGTGCTGGTTCAACCAGGAGGGAAAGCAAGCTTCGACTTTACCGCAGACGCAGTGGGCGACTGGGCTTTCCATTGCCATCTGCTTTACCACATGGAAGCAGGAATGATGCGCGTTGTCAGCGTTCGTCCGCGGGGAGAAGCGGCATGAGCCTGCCCCGCCTGATGCTTGGCTGTGCTGCGGTATTGGCTTTCGCGGTGCCTGCCCAAGCCCAATCGATGCCGGGAATGGACCGTTCGGCCATGCCCGCAGCGCCTAAGCCGCTAGCGCCTGTCGCGAAGCCGGAAGCCGAAAAGGCCTCCCCTGCGTGTCCCCCCGAGCACGCGAAAATGGGACATTGTACGCCTGCAACCGACCGTAGCCCGGAAGCTTCAGCATCCGGTGCCACGCCTGAGCGCGGCAGCGGCGGCGAGGCAATGCCGGGCATGGACATGGGCGCTACCTCCCCGGCTGGAGATGCCGTCGATCCGGATTGCCCGCCGGAACACGCAAAGATGGGCCACTGCACTCCGAAAGTCTCGTCCGCACCGCAGGCGAAAGCCCGAGGGACGGCAACAGGCACCGACCTCGATCCGGGCAACGCGCCCGCGCCCGCGCCGCCATCGGATTGGTACGCCGACCGCATCTTCACAAAGGAAGAAATGGAACGCGCCCGCGAAAAGATGATGAAGGCAAGCGGGGGCATCAATGTCCATTATGTTGCCTTCGATCTTGCCGAATATGTGGTCCACAAGAACAAGAACAGCTACCGTTGGGACGGTGAGGCGTGGTTTGGCGGAGACATCAACCGGTTCGTCTTCAAGTATGAAGGCGAAGGAGAGTTCCGTGGACCGCTCGACGACCTTGAGTTGTCCGGGCTCTATTCTCGGGCAATCTCGCCGTACTGGAATTTGCAGGCTGGTATCCGGTACGATGTGAAGCCTGACCCATCGCGGACCTATGCTGTGATTGGCATCGAAGGCCTCGCGCCCTATTGGTTCGAAGTGACCGCAGCGGCCTTTGTATCAAACAAGGGCGAAGTCCGGGGCCGCATTGAAGGCTTTTACGATCTGCGGATCACACAGAAGCTGATCTTGCAGCCGCGCTTGGAGGCGAACTTTTCAGCGCAAACCATTCCCGAACTGGGAGTAGGCTCCGGTCTGTCCAACCTGGAACTTGGTGCGCGGCTCCGATACGAAATCAGGAAGGAATTTGCGCCCTACATTGGCTTCGAATGGGTCCGGCAGTTTGGCGATTCCGCGCGCTTTACCCGGGCAAACGGCGGGCAGGTATCCGATCCGCATTTCGTCATGGGCGTGCGGTTCTGGTTCTGATCAGGACGTAATATTGAGGGGAAAACGATGCGTTCGATGCGTCGTCTCCATATCGGGGCAAGCAAGGTTCACAAATGGCTGTCGCTGATCATCGGTGCGCAATTGCTGATCTGGTTTGCGAGCGGGGCGTTGATGAGCTTCCTCCCGATCGAAAAGGTGCGCGGCGAGCATCTGGTCGATCGGGCGGCTTTCAAAGCGGTTCCGGCAGACGCCGCCATGGTCGCTCCGGGCAAGATAATCGCGCAGGCCGGGGCGCCGGTCGAAACGATTACCTGGCGGATGCTTGGCGATCACCCTGTTGCTGAAGTGACGACGAAGCGGGGAACACTGCTGTTCGACGCTGCGACCGGCGGGATCAGGGACTCGATCGATGCGCGAACCGCGACGCAGATTGCGCGCGATGCCTGGAAGAGTGCGACAAAGCCCTCATCGACTGCGACGCTTATCACTGCAGAAAGCTCAGACTACCGGGGGCAACTTCCGGCATGGCAAATTGCATTCTCCGACCTGGATCAGACCAGTGTTTTCGTGGCGACAGATAGCGGCAAGATTTCAGCCGTTCGGACCGAAACTTGGCGGCTTTATGACTTCTTCTGGGGGCTCCACATCATGGACTGGAAGAACCACGAGGATTTCAACAGCTGGTGGCTTCTGGCTTTCGCCATCGGCGGGCTAGCGATGGGGATTGCTGGTTCGGTTCTGCTGTTCATGCGCTGGCCGCTTCGACGAAAAAGGCCGAAACCGGCCTCGAACCCAACTTTGAGCTAAGGGAAACGTTTATGCGCAAAATTGTTTTGGCACTGCTGCTGGCGGGATCGCCCGCAATGGCATCGACTGCAGCAATCATGCACCGGGATCCGGGATGCGGCTGTTGCGAGAAGTGGGCGGCGCAAGTGCGCAAGGGGCTGGGGAAGACCATGCGAGTGGTTGACGCGTCCAACCGCTCGGCGCTTCAGGCAAGGTTCGGGATCCCACCTCATCTTCGTTCCTGTCACACCGCGCTCATCGACGGAATGGCCTTCGAGGGTCATGTTCCCGTTGAAGATATCAGGCGCGCGCTCGCAGCCAGGCCAAGGGGAGTAACAGGCCTTGCGGTTGGCGGCATGCCACTCGGTTCGCCCGGGATGGAAGTGGCAGGGCAGCCATCCCAGCGCTTCGAGGTTTACTCTGTCGGAGCGGCAGGTCCGAGAATCTATGCCCGGCATTGACCGCGATTGGATTTGAATCCGGTCCGGCAGCAATTGCAATCGTGGCTCCAAACCAGCTGCATATGACGGCCCACCCCCCGGGGCCGCCGTCCGAACTTAACTGATTTCTCAGAGAGGCCACCAGCAAGATTGCGGATGGCCATGGGCGGGGCCGTTTGGCTTGGGTCCAACGAGCGCCGATGTGCCATCGGCGCTCGTAATGCTGGCCGGACAGTTTGGCATTTGCCGCAATTTCCGGAAGCCAGGCTCGAAATCCAAAAATGTGAGGGGTGGAGCCGCAGGGTGCGTATTCCCATGTGACGGCCCGAAGGCGTGAACAGGTGGAAGCCATTCGCCATGCACCCCATGACTAAACGACCATTGCTTCTCCACGGCACGGTCAGATTCTGCTGTAGAACCGACTGCGAGTCCATATCGAAATGACGGACGATCGGCACATACCCGACGCGTTTGCCGACCAACCGGAACTATCCCGGCTGGCCTGCCTCGCCTTCCAGAGCGCGCCGGGACATATCTTTATCCTGCTCGATGGCGTTGGCCGAATCCTAGCGCTCAGCGACGATGAAGGGGGTGCTGAACACTGGAGCCTGGCCGATGTTAAGGGCCAGAATCACGAGATCTTTTACACACCCGACGAAATAGCCTCTGGTCAGCCCGCGGCAGACTTGGATGCCGCTCGGCGCGGCCCCTCGTTTGAACGCAACGGCTGGCGCGTTCGCCAATCAGGTATGGAGTATCTGGCCCATCTTTCCATTGCAGCCCTTCATAATCAAGGTCGATTGCTGGGCTATTTTTGCATCGTTCGCGACGTCACCGAGGAAGCCGCGATCCGCGCGGCAATGGAGGCGCGCGAACAGCACCTGAACTCGATCCTGGCGACCGTTCCTGATGCCATGATCGTGATCGATGAACGTGGCCGGATTTCTTCCTTCAGTGCCGCTGCTGAACGATTGTTCGGCTATGAGGAGAAAGAACTGATCGGGGCGAACGTTTCGCGCCTCATGCCATCTCCGGATCGCGAGCGCCACGACGACTATCTCAAGCACTACTGCACGACCGGTGAGAAGCGGATCATCGGGATTGGCAGGGTGGTGACCGGTCAACGCAGCAATGGAACAACGTTTCCGCTCGAACTTTCGGTCGGTGAAGCAGGCGAGGATGGCGAACGGATATTTACAGGCTTCATCCGCGATCTGACCGCGAAAGAACAAGACGAGCTGCAGCTCAAGGAGCTGCAAGCGGAACTGGTTCACGTCTCGCGGCTCAGCGCCATGGGCACAATGGCCTCTACCCTTGCCCACGAACTTAACCAGCCTTTGACGGCTGTCGCAAACTACCTGGAGGAGGTGCGCGATATGCTTGTCGCGGCGACGGACGAACCCGCAACGATCATGCGCGAAGCACTGACAGAGGCTGCGCACGAGACGTTCCGGGCGGGCGACATCGTCCGCAGGTTGCGTGAATTCGTCTCCCGAGGTGAGGTTGATAAGCGCCTCGAAGAACTACCAGGCCTGATTGAGGATGCCGGGCGTCTGGCGCTGGCTGGTGCGAGAGAACGCGGCGTCCGTCCATTGTTCACCTTCGATCCTAGGGCAACGCCGGTGCTAGTGGACCGCGTCCAGATCCAGCAGGTTCTTGTTAATCTCATGCGAAACGCGATCGACGCCATGCGGACGGCGCAAATCCGGGATTTGTCGATCGAAACCAGGCTCCGGTCCGATGGGTTCGTAGAGGTCGTCGTACAGGACACCGGTTCGGGCATCGCTTCAGAAATCCGGCCACGCCTGTTCGAGGCATTTGTCAGCAGCAAGCAAGACGGGATGGGGTTGGGTCTGTCGATTTGCCGGACGATCGTAGAGGCTCATGGCGGGAGTATCTGGGCCGAGTATCCGGAGAACGGCGGCACCCGGTTTCATTTCACCTTGATTCATGCTTCCGCGGAGGATTTAGATGGGGGATAGTCGCATCGTTCACCTCGTCGATGACGAAGAAGCTATTCGCAAGTCAGCCGGATTCGTGCTGTCGCGCGCAGGCTACAAGGTGCTGCCATACCATTCGGGAACCGAATTTCTGAAACGGGCCAAGGCTGAGCCGAAAGGATGTGTTCTGCTCGATGTCCGCATGCCTGAAATGGACGGCTTGCAGGTTCAGTCCGCCATGGCAGACTGCGGCATCGACATGCCGGTCATAGTCCTTACGGGGCATGGAGACGTAACCGTTGCCGTGCAGGCGATGAAAGCCGGAGCAGTCGAGTTCCTCGAAAAGCCGTTCGAAAAGGCAGCTCTTCTTGCGGCACTCGAGCGGGCATTCACGCGGCTAGAACGGAGCGACAACCGCGAACTGGAAGAGCGCGAGGCACGTACGCGGATAGCTGCCCTCACTCCGCGCGAACGCGAGATCCTAGTGGGTCTAGCCAAAGGCTATCCGAACAAGACAATTGCCTATGATTTGGGGTGCTCGTCACGAACCGTCGAGGTTCACCGCGCAAGTCTGATGTACAAACTGGATGTGCACAGTCTGTCCGACTTGCTTCGGATAGCTTTTGCGGCAGGCCTATAGCGCGGGGCCAGACTATCTGCGATATCTACGTAAAGACGCTTTCCGTCATACCTGTGATTTCTGCGGGAGGCTAACTCTCGAATTTCAGCATCAGGGTCCATGTCCACAAGTCTGAGCGAATCTGGCAAAAAGCGGTACAAGGTCCTCGTCACCGACGACGAGGCCAGCATACGCCGGTCGTTGCAGTTCTTGCTGCATGCAAAAGGCTATGAACCGCATAGCTACACCTCGGCTTCGGCCTTGCTAGCCGATCCCGGTGCTCTGTCGGCCGACTGCATGATTGCCGACTACAGCATGCCGGACCTCGATGGGCTGAGCCTTCTTACTGCTATCAAAGCCAAGGGTTGGAACGGTCCCGCGATCCTCATAACCGCATCTTGTACCAAGGGTCTGGAGTCGCGGGCTCACGCCTGCGGCTACGCGCAGGTCATCCAGAAGCCGTTCATTCGCGGGCCCATTCTCGAGGCGCTGTCCCGCTTGTGCGGATGCACCAAGGCTGAAGAATGTGTTGAGTCAGGCGACAACGTCCCAGACTGCGGTTGCTAGGAACGCGGGGCGGATCAGGTTTGGAGTCCCGTCCTTCGCCAGACCAAATACACTGCGGGTAACAAGACGAGGCAAATGAGGCTGGTGGTCCAGAGCACCGTTCGATGCCATTCGCTGGGCGATAAGGCCATCGCCAAAGGCACAGAAACCTGACCCACGCTCGCAACACCGTGCTGGATGCCAAGGCGCAGGCCTGCGTCGCCACGCGGTGCGCTGATCCAGAAACTGGCGATGAGGCGCAAGGAAGCGGCGCTCCAGCCAGCGGTAAAGACGGTGGCGGCAATCATCGGCTTCGACTGGGCGAGAGGGAAGAGCGAGAGTGCGACTCCAAGCAGAAGCAACATGCCTCCGGCTAAACGAGCCGGTTTGGTTTCCAGCCACCCAAGCTTGGCGTGGAAGGCTTGCGCCGCCAACATGGCAAGCCCGCAAAGGCTAAGCATCCACGCGATCTGCTCGCGGCCTGGTAATGCCTCGGGATGATGCATTACCAGGCTAAGGTGGACTGCGGACAAGCCGCTGGTGCCGACAATTGTCAGGCCCAATAACGTCAGCACCAGTATTCTTGAATCTTGGCGGCCAGTCACAAGCGCAGGCTCGACTTGCCAGTGAATATTCGGCGCGGGGGCCAATGCGAGTGCGAAAGCAACGCCGGCGACAGCAATCCCTAATGACAGGAGCGGCAGCTGCGGCGAAATGCGCGCGGATGCTTCAGCAAGCAACGGGCCAGCGAAATCGCCAAGAAAGAGGGATGCAGTCAACATCGTGAACTGGCGAGCCCGCACTTTGGAGTCGAGAGCGGCCTGTTTTCCGACAAGCAGGCAGAGGGGAACCACAGCTCCGAACGCCATACCCGCGAATATGCGCAACAGGTACAAAGCATTAAGCGAAGTCGCACCCGTAAGCGCCGTTGTCGTAGCAAGCGTGGCGACCGCGACGACCAGGATCGCGCGTAAGTTGCCACGATCGGATAGCGCGCCCCACAAGGGCGCCGTGAGCATCCCGCCAAGTGGAAAGATCGCGCCCAAAACGGCGAGATGGACTTGGTGACTGCCTGGCTGGGGCGTTCCGGGAGCTTCAACCAAGCCAGAAAGCAACGGCAGAAAGGCGGTTTGTGCCGCAGCAGCGGCCGCGATCGCCAGCATCGCCGGCATGATGCGGACGGTTGTTGAGCGTTGTAGCGCCGTTACTGCGATCAGTTGCTTGCCTGCTTTGGTGTTGAATCGAGGCACAAGACCATCAGTCGCACGACATCTTCAGACTGACCAGAAACCCATGCTCGGCCGCTTCATCGCCGCGCGCGGGCCGCAAAGTTGCTAAATTCATTGAGCCAGAACCTACATGTCCTCCATCGGCATTGGCATTGGCTTGTCCGGCGAAGGCATCGGCATGGGCTTGTCAGCCGATGGCATCGGCTTGGGCTTTGGCTTGGCTGCGGGCTTCATGCCCTTGCCGGCGCAACAATCCTTGCCCGGCTGCATCGGCATGGCGGCGGAGCCGCCTTGCGGCGCCATCCCGCCCATGTCCTGCTGCGGCATGTTCTGCATTCCCATCTGGTGGTCCTGCATCATTTCGCCGTGCATCTCTTGCGCACCGTGCTTCATGCCGTCCATGTGGGCACGGTCTTCAGTGCCAGAAGTTGGCGCGGGTGCCGGTGAGGCAGGGACCGCAGGTTTCGGGGCTTCAACAACCTTCAAATCCGCCGGAGCTTCGTCCGCCAGCACGTAGCCCACGCCGACTGTGCCAGCAAGAAGCGCGAGAACGGCAGCGTATTTTTGATTTCTGGTCATTTCACATCTCCTGCGAGTTGCAGAACCACGCACGATTGTCCGGCATTTCTCGGGAGCGTGATGCAATCATGCGGCATCTTCGGATATACGTATTGTGCGAAGACGGGGCGTTCAGTCGCCCATCGCCCCCATTTCGCGGCAGCTCGACGCGCACCGCCTGCACGCGGCAGCACAAACAGCCAGCTGCTGGTCCCCGCTTTGCCGTTCACATTCGCGGGCGCATCTCTCGCAGGCTTCGGCACAGGCGCGGCAAAGAATGGGGTGAAGCGCCGAACTTCTGATCATGGAATTCGCCGTCGACTGGCAGATCTCCGCACAATCGTTGAGTAGAGCGATCAATTGGGCCGAGGCAGCCGAGCGGACCGTGCTGGCAACATGGTTCGCCGTCTCCAGACACATCACATGCGATGCCGTGCAAAGCTCGATGCAGTCCTTCATAGGCATCGCCTTCGCCATGCTGTGGGTCGAACGGTCGCTCGCCATTGCCTGACTTGCAGCTCCCGCGGCGAGAAAGGCGGTGCCACTCGTCAATACGGCTCTTCGTTCCAGCATTTTTGTCTCCATGCCTGATTACTCTCGATGTTTTCCAAGACGTTTGGTTTCGTCGGACTTGCCGTCCGATAACGCAGAAATCGACTTCTGCCGCGCCATGACGGTGTCCTGCCACGGCCAATGGCCGTTGATCTCAACGCCCAGTGAAATGCTGAGAAACGTGCGCACCAGCACGAGGCCCGCCAGCACGACCAGATCAGCGATCGTCGGATTAATTACGAGGGACTTGACGATGTCGCCGGCGACCAGGAATTCGAGGCCGAGGAGAATGCTTCGTCCAAGGGTCGAGCGAAAGGTGACGTAGGCTTGTGACCGATCGCCTCGCGGGAAGGCTCGGGCAAATTCCCAGCTGGCATATGCCGCGCCGATCAGGATCGCCAGGGTGCCGGTCACATCCAGCACGACGACGGCCAGATGGAAGAACTGGCTGAGCCAGGGCGCATTAATGGTGATCATACCAGCCCCGGTTCCGAATGTTGTTGAAGCTGTCCGTCGTGTGACAGGCATAGCACTGATCGACACGGGCCTTACTACGGGCAGCGCGCTGCGACACCATGCTGAAGTGCTCCATGAAGTGGCTGGGCGGGGCCTTGTGGCATTCCACGCACTGGGTGGAGTTGGTCGAAGGGTGTCGATAGTCACCGATTTTCCAGGAGTTTGTACTGTGACAGGTCGCACAATCGGTACCGAACAGGCCCAAGTGCTTGTCTCTGACCGAATGGCAGCTCGAACAATTGAGTGCCGTTTCGGACATCGGCCCTGGCTTGCTGGACGGTGCTCGCGGGGGCGTCTGTCGCCAGACCTTTGGATCGAGCAAGGCGGCATGGTTGATGTTGACAATCCCCCGATCGCCCTGATGCTCGACATGGCAAGAACTGCATTCGGCGGCCTGAGCGTGAAACACAGTCGATTGCTTGTCTCCGAAATCGGTACCGGTGTGGCATGACAGGCATGTTTTTGCTTCCACGCCTTTCACGGGGGTATGACAGCTGGCACATTTCCCGGCCAATGAACGATGGGCAGTGGAGAGAGGGCCCGGAGCAACAAATCGCTCCATGATCCCTGCTTCGGATGGTATATCCGTACGCAACGCGACCGGCAGGCCCAGGAGGAGCGTCGCAGCGGCGATCATGAAGAGAACGTAGAGGAATCGCGCAAGGGTCATAGCCAGCGCAATCCGAAATAAATGGCGGCACCGATGTGGACTGCCAGCACTCCGTAGATGACGCAGCCGAGCACAATGTGGAACCATCTCCACATCCTGAACAGCGCATCGGTCGCGGTTTCCGCCCGCACGGCGAACTCGGTGTCCGCCATTGCCGCAGCGAGTGATTGCTCGTCGCTGGCGGCGGCTTCTGCGGGTGGCTCTCCGGAAACGAACAAGAACCTTAGCCAGTTGCGCAACGGAGGCGCTTCGGCCTCTGCCGGGGATGAGGCGTCCAGACCCAGGAAGGCGGCCTGAAGGGAAGCAAGTTCGGACTTCCGTCCGCGCAGTGCCTTTGCCAGCTGACCGAGAAGATAGCGGCCAATGTAGCCGCTCAACACGGTCAGCAGGAGTGAGCCGGTCAGGACGAGCCCCGCAGGACTCTCCAGGGTATGCGCCGCATGTATGAGACCGAGGATCGATGCCAGTACGCCCGCGTATATGTGGACTGCGAGAAGTGTCGGCTTGCTGACAAGGTGCGTACTGGCATTGGCGGCCCATTTGAGGTGCTTGACCAACACATAGGGCAAAGTCAGTATCATCAACACGGCGGCCACGATGCCGGTGATCCCGCCAGCCAGGCTACCCGGAAATCGAGGAGAGACGTGGATCAGATATCCAAGGGGGAAAAGAAGAATGAACGCGACCATGAGGCCGACCAGGATGTCGCCACGCTCGCGCATCAGGCTTCTACCACCAGCGGCTGGCCTGTGCTCTTGGCCTGACAGGCCAGAACATAGCCTTTCTGCTTGTCCTCCGGAGCGAGACCGGTCTCAACGTCCATCGTGACCTCTCCGGAGAGCAGCTTCGTGACACACACGCCACATGCGCCAACCCTGCACGCATAGGGTATTTCCACACCGGCTTGTTCTGCAGCTTCCAATAAGGTCTCATCCGCTGGCAGTGCCGCCGATACCCCGGAAATCGAGAAGGTCACCGTGGTCTGAGCCACTTTCGACTTCGATCCAGCGCGCTTCGCGGCGGCATCCGCAGGCGCTTCCTTGATTTCGAGCTGCGCTGCATCGGCAGGCAGGGAGGCTGGCCCGAATGCCTCGGTATGCAACTGCGCCTCGGGCACACCAAGCTCGGCCAGCTGCGCGCGCATAGCGGCCATCATGCCGGGCGGACCGCAAAGGTGGACCCGGCGCTTGGCGATGTCCGGAACGGCGGAGCCCAGCAATTCCTTCGTGATTGGCCCTTCTGGTCCGAGCCAGACGGTGCCGGCAGACCGCTGCATCGCGGCCATGATGTGAAGATTGCTGTAACGCCGTTCGAGCCGCTCCAGCTCGTCACGAAAGACAAATTCCTCGGTTGATCGAGCGCCGTAAAGGAAGAAGATCTGCCCCGGCCAAGCGATGTCAGTCAAATAGCGCAGCACCGACATCATCGGGGTGATGCCTACTCCCCCAGCGATCAGGACAATGCTTTCAGCGTCGGTGCCCGTGAAGGTAAACTCGCCGAAGGGACCCGCCACCTTGAGCAGATCGCCAACCGTAAGTTGATCGTGGAGGTATTTGGAAACGGCGCCTTGCTCTTCGCGTTTGACTGTCAGTTCGACATAGGCCCGTTGCGTCGGCGACGAGGCGATCGTGTAAGATCTTCGCGCCGTCTTTCCGGATTCCGGCGTCACCTCGACTTGCAAGAACTGACCGGGCAGAAAGTCGAACGGCAGTCGATCCGTCCCGGGGTCAGCCAACCGGAAAGTCTGGACCGTCGGAGTCTCGCGGACGATCTGGACGACCTTGAGTTGGCCAGACCATCGCTTCGAAGGCCGCCGGGAGGCCGCAGGCACTGCTACAGTTTTTAACCCAGGCTCCAGCGCTGGTGAGGCTGACGACGCGGCTGGTTGCTCAAGCGCCTTGGGAAGGGCGGATCCAGCAGTGTCCACACTAGGTCTGCTTGGGATTTTCGTCGTTCCGACAAGCGTCCTGACGCGGCGAAACCGGAGCATTTGGAGCACCATCAGGCTGGCGCTGACCAAAGCAAGGACCAGCATGAGCAAAAGGTGCGAAGGCGATACGCCGAACAATTGCCGGCCGGCGTCGTGTGTCGGTGTCGCAATCCCCAGCTCTTCGCGAAACCAGGCCTGAGCCGCGACCGGTGCCTGGCCCTCGTCCTGAAGCGCTGCCTGCGCAGCCGCGCCGCCTTTCAGAAGATCAAGGCCTTCCCGCAATTGTCTTGCGGCATCGAGCCGCGCCTGCGGCGTCGGCGCATGCATAGCCGCAGCGTTTCCGGCATCGATAAGCGCCAGACCGTCGGCGATGCGCTCGTTTGCCTTTCGATCAAGCGCCTGCTTCTCCTCGTTGGAAAGCGATGGAAAATCAAGTAATTGCGTAAAAAACGGACCACGGCGGTTCTTCTCACCGTGTTCACTCTCGCCGCCCATCATACTTTGCATCATGGATGACATATCGGCGCTGGCGGCTGGCTGGGGAGCCGCCAGCACGCCAGCGGTGGCAGCAGGCGGAGGCACTGCCGCCGACTCGGCACCGGCTGGATGATGCGCGCTATGCTCGTCGGCTTGCTGCGCGTGTACCGGCATTGCCAGCACACACGCAGTGAGCAGGGCTACAGAACATCGACTATCCCACCGGGGCATGTTAGAACCTCGGCGGCCACTCACATGTCTGGCATCCCGCCGGCCGGCATCGAACTATTGGCGCCGGTCGGCTGGGGACTTGGGGCCGGGGAAGCGGGATGGTTCATTCCAGGGCCCTTCCGCATGTTGTCGTGATCCATTCTCTGACGCTGATCGTCCTCCATCCGGTTGTGCATTTCCTCGGCGGCGCCTGATGCGCTCGCTGCCGCGGCTGGATTATCGGATGCAGATGCAGCAGCGCTTGCCGAATTGCTCGGAGTGGCTGCCGGAGTGGTTTCCTTGTTGTCGCATGCTGACAACGCGAGAATGCCGACAAGTGCCAGACTGGTGCTCGTCAACGACAGCGCCTTGCGATTTTGGTAGTTCATTGGTCGATCCTTTCTTGCTCGTTGGTTTTGACAAAATTTGACGCAGGGTAACTAAACGGCACGCTCTCCAAGGTTTTCGTCGCGAAGACAGGTCCACAGGGGCAGAGGACTTGATGCCGCTGGTTTTTTGGACAAGTTGGCCAAGACACGTTCGACCTGAAGAAGGCGATCGATATTGCCCTTGGCAGTATCGAGCTTCGATCTGACGATACCAAGAAGCGCAATTAGTCGTGTTGGTTCCAGATTCGACGCCTCGATCAACTCGCGGGTTTGCTCGAGGCTGAAACCCAATTCCTGGACCGAGCGAATGAATTGAAGGCGTTCGAGTGTGTCGATCCCATAGATCCGGTAGCCGGTAGCATTGCGTGCCGCTGCCTGCAGCAGGCCGAGGCGTTCGTAATAGCGGATTGTGTCCCGACCGACGCCCGCTGCGGCTGCAAGTTCTCCGATCTTGAAATTCGCCATGGCACCCTTTCCCGATCAACTGGTGGAACATTGCAACTTCTGCGGATGCGGCTCCCGTCTCGAACTGATCTTCATCTGCAAAGTCTTCCTGAGCGACGTGTCCGATGGCCAATGGCCAATCGAGTCGGCCACTCCAAACGGAGTGGCCGACAGCGATCATGTCAGGCATCGAGTGATGTACTGCCGGCCATCAGTGGTTGCGCTGCAGTTCGACGATATCGTTCCGCGCCGGCCTGCCTTTGGTAACCGTCACGTGCGCAAAATGGTCGTCGAAGACATGGTCGATGCGAACCTCGCCGACCTCCTGGCGATGGAAATCCGGACCCGCGCTCTTGCGAGGGCCGGGATGACGCACGATCCGGTAAACTTTGAGCGTCTGCCCGACTTCGGCGCCGTCGGCCTTGCCGATGCAGACAACGGTGCCGGTGGAATCGACCTTGACGATGTTTCCGCGCATGAACCAGGTGTGACCGACTCCCTGCGACAGGACCGGCGTTGCACCAAGCATCGAAATACCGACAATTGCGGCCATCAGGGACTTCTTGAGCATGCTTGACTCCTTCGCGACATTTTAGAGACCGTCCCCAGGCCTCAAGGGGAAGAAGCATTCTTCGAACCTTGGAGTAAGGACCCGGGACATTGCTCTAAATACGTAATGGTCACATTAGCGACTTGAGTTCTATGCTGGCGGCGAGATCACCCCAGCTCCCCAACCGTGGAGCGGTGCATTCCCAACCCAGCTCGCGGGAGATTTTCGCGACCAGACTTGTCGAGGCAGTGGCTTCGCCATGGGTCACAAACGTCATGCGTGGCGCGTGCTTCATCCCTGAAAGCCAGCGCATGATCTCGTTGCAATCGGCGTGTGCCGACAGCATCGAGAGATTGATCACCTCGGCCAGCACCGGAACCACTTCCCCGTAGATTTTGATCGATGTGGCACCAGCGACGAGCGCGGCACCCCGGGTGCCTGCTGCCTGGAAACCGGCAAACAGCACCAGGTTCCTGGCGTCCGGGGCGAATTGCCTGAGGTGATGGAGCACCCGCCCACCGGTCGCCATGCCGCTTGCCGAAATGATGATCTTTGGATTTGCGTCAGCGGTAAGTGCTTTGGATTCCTCGGCATCGCGAACATAGTGAGCAACCGCGCAGGCTGCCTTGCATTGCTCATGAGACAATCGATGGTCCCTTGAGTTCGCGCACATGATCTCGCTGGCATCGATCGCCATCGGACTGTCAAGATAGACGGGCACGCCCTGCAGACGACCGGCCTTCTTGAGAAGGGAGAGGTGATAAAGCAATGATTGCGCCCGGCCGACTGCGAAGGCCGGAATCACAACCGTTCCCCCGCGCGCTACACAACGCTCGATACTTTCTCCCAAAGCCTGCTCGGGGGGGCGCGCATCGTGCTCGCGATTGCCATAGGTGGACTCGACGATCAGGTAGTCCGCTTCAGTTGGGGGAGAAGGGTCCAACATGACCGCATCGCCGTAACGACCCAAGTCGCCCGAGAAGAGGATCTTGGTGCCCTTCCAGTCGATCTCGATCGCTGCCGCGCCGAGGATATGACCAACGCGGTGGAAGCGTGCAGATATGCCCGGCGCGACCTCCACCGACTCGTCGAAATCGACACCCTCGAAGCGCTCCAACGCAATCAGGGCATCATTCTGCGTATACAATGGCAATGCGGGTTGATGCCGAGAGTACCCCCGCCGGTTGGCAAACTGGGCGTCCTTCTCCTGCAAGTGGCCGCTGTCGGGTAGCAGCAGCTCGCAGAGCTCGGCTGTGGCTCGCGTGGCAATGACCCGACCATTCCATCCGCTTCGCACCAGGCGCGGAATGGCTCCGGAGTGATCAAGATGCGCGTGCGTGAGCAGGATGGTCTCGACGCCATTCAGCTCCGCTGGCGGCGGTGCCCAATTGAGATTTCTGAGCTCGCGCCCACCCTGGAACAGTCCGCAGTCAACCAGGATCCGGGTGGAATCATCTTCAAGGAGGTAACGGGATCCAGTCACCGTACCGCTGGCACCAAGAAAACCGATCGCGAGTCCCTGGCCAGCTGGACGAGGCTCCACCTCAAGCCGTGCCTGCGGCTCTGTGGCTGGCAGAGAACGTGCGTGGGTTTTGTCCCTCGAATGTCGCCGCTTGTGCCCATGCATGGACATCGCCTCCCGCTCTTGTGGATTCCTGCATCCACTTGGCCGGCGTTGCCGAACGAAGACCATACGTAATGGTCGCAGCAACAAATCACCCAACGATCGGTCGGGATGTGAACTTTACATATGGCGCAGCACCGCGCGGCCCCGCAGTTAGATCAACTCTGCGGACTGCGTGGAGATCCAGACTGCGTCTTGCTGGTTCGCGCCAAAGCCGATTGGGACAGCGAGGGGAACTTACACCATGCAAATCGGAATTGTCGGACTGGGCCGCATGGGCGGCAACATCGCGCTCAGGCTTATGGCCGGAGGGCATGTCTGCGTGGCTTTTGACCACGACCCGCTTCAGGCAAGCAAACTCGCCGCAGCCGGCGTTGCAACTGCGCAGGACCTGCCTGGACTTGTTGCCGCGCTAGCGCGACCGCGTGCCGTCTGGGTGATGCTGCCCGCTGGCGATGCAACAGAGACGGCGATCCATTCCTTGTCGCTGCTTCTGAGCCCGGGCGACATCATCATTGATGGTGGCAACACCTTCTGGGAAGATGACGTCCGCCGGGCTGCACAACTGGCGGAACGCAAGATCGCCTATGTCGATGCAGGAACAAGCGGCGGGATCTGGGGCCTTGAGCGAGGCTACTCGCTTATGATCGGGGGATCGCCGGAGACTGTGGCCTATCTCGATCCGTTGTTCAAATCGCTGGCACCCGGGGTCGATTCCGCCTCCAGAACACTGGCGCGTCAAGCTGGCGACCAGCGACCCGAGCAGGGTTACGTTCACGCCGGACCGCATGGCGCAGGGCACTTCGTCAAGATGGTGCACAACGCCATCGAGTACGGGATGATGCAGGCATTTGCCGAAGGCTTTGATATCCTGAGAAATGCTTCTGGTCTGACAGATCGAGGTGGCGATCAGTTCCAACTCAACCTGGCGGATATTGCGGAAACCTGGCGGCGGGGCAGCGTTGTGTCCTCATGGCTGCTCGATCTGATTGCAGATGCCTTGGCAAAGGATGGTTCGTTGCAGCACCTCGAAGGTCAGGTAGACGATTCCGGTGAAGGACGCTGGGCGGTGTCGGCTGCCATCAAACAGGGTGTCCCGGCCAATGTCTTGGCAGCTGCATTGAATGCGCGTTTCAGGTCCCGCCACGAGCACACGTTCGGGGACAAGCTTTTGTCGGCAATGCGCGAAGAATTCGGAGGGCATCGAGAAGCGATCCCGGCATCTTCGTTAGGTGCCGACCGCCTAGGTGTCGCCCAAACAGGAGCGCACCGATGACGGCCGATGACGAGCCTTATTGCAGCGCCTTGGCCCCGCATCCGTGCGAGCATTGCTTCCCGAATTCGCGGGCGGCGGATTTGCCCTCCTACAGGTTGGCGGCGCTGGATCAGGATTTCATCCTCGGGGATTCGATGCGCGGTGTGCGCTTCCTGCTCGAGTACGAAAAAGTCGAGGAAGCCCTGCGCAATTGGGGCGTCATGTCGACCATTGTGGTCTTTGGCAGTGCGCGTGTTCGGGCCGGACAAACGGGACGGGGCGGCTTCTGGTATGATGAGGCACGCAAGTTCGGCAGGTTGGCATCCGAACAAGGTGGCGCTCTTTCAAGCAACGGTGGCGAACGGGTGAACGTCATTGCTACCGGAGGAGGCCCAGGGATCATGGAAGCAGCCAATCGCGGCGCTCACGATGTCTGTGCGCCGACGATCGGGTTCAACATTACGCTCCCGCGCGAGCAGGTGCCCAACCCGTACACAACCCCTGAGCTGACATTCCGGTTTCACTACTTTGCAATTCGCAAGATGCACCTTGCGATGCGGGCCAGCGCCCTGGTCGTATTTCCGGGCGGCTTCGGGACCATGGACGAGATGTTCGAGATCCTGACGCTTCGGCAAACCGGGAAAGCGCCAAAGGTGCCCATTGTGCTGTTCGACCGGACCTACTGGCAAAAGGCGATCAACCTCGATGTCTTTTGCGAGACCGGCATGATCGACAGCGCTGATCGCGACTTGTTCTCGTATGCCGATACTTCGGACGATCTTTGGCAGTATCTCCTTGCCCAAGGCCTCGTTCCGGTCGCCTCCGACTGAGTTTGGCCTCGCTCGATCGTATTGCGGACTTGCGACCATTCTGACTGCCGATTGCCGCTGAACCCTGTAGCGGCTGAAGGCTGATCGTGACTGCAGAAGCACACAAGACGAGGCGCCATTTCGCAATCTACGTATTCCGTCGGCCGATTGCCGTCGTCATCAGGAAGGCGAGATTGGCCGAGCAGCGGCAGTCAGAAAAAGGAAAGACCGAATGCGCAAGACATCAATAATCATTGCAGCGATTGGGCTCCTGGCAACGGGCATCAGCCCAGCTATGGCAGATGAGATGCCACCCGGCATGAAAGATATGCCCGCTCCAAAACAGAAGGTGAAACCTAAGCCGAAGCCAAAGCACCCGGCTCCTCATCGGCAACGCTCCACGCACAAACCGGCTGCGCACAAGATGCCCCCCCCGCCTGCATCAACGCCGTCACCGTCGCCATCGCCGACCGCGATGCCGATGAAATCCGGCGGCTGCTGCTGAAGCCCCAGGAGGCGTGCAGCTGCAATTCGTTGCTCTGGCAAGTGTGGCGTTTACGGATGGTGCCTCATACCCTCTCGCGCCAGCCTGTTTGCTGCGATGAGTTAGGAAGTCGCCATGGAGTGCTGCAAGATTGAAAAGGGCAACGGCCGGGCTCTGCCCGGTTCCAGGCAACCCGATCCATGGCGACAGCGGGCATACCGGCACAGAAAAGCTGTCAGTGTCGATGTTAACGCCGACCCTATGGCGCTGTTCGAACACCTCGACGATCACGAACGACTGGCGTCGCACATGATGCAGTCCTCGGCGATGATGGCTGGCAGTTCGATGAGCTTTAGGTTCGATAATGGCCGAGGACGGATGCTTGGCTCAAGGATCGGGATGAGTGGCAAAGTACTCGGCCTAGCGTTAGAGACGAGCGAGACCATCATCGAGCGGGATCCTCCTCGCCGCAAGGTCTGGCAAACCGAGGGAACCCCGCGGTTGCTGGTGATCGGCGCCTATCGAATGGGGTTCGACATAGCCCCTGAGGGCATTGGCTCGCGGCTCAGGGTCTTCATCGAATACGATCTGCCGGCTTGGCCCTGGCGCTTGGTGGGTCTGATTGCGGCGCGCTTCTATGCGCGCTGGTGCGTCAAAAGGATGGCGAACGACGCGGCACTCGGGTTTGCCGATTGACTGGTCACTGCGGCAGGGTTCCTCATCGAATACCAAGTGCTCCCGCGCCGCCCCTGTTGTTTTCAACGCGCCCAATTCAGGATTTCCATGCAGCCCCGGTGCGATGAGTTGACGGGATTCACGCCGCAGCCCTTCATCTCATCCTGGTCGCGACGAGTGCTCAAGCCCATCTTGCGCTCCATTTGCCCGCAGTTCATCGAAAGCGGCGATATTTGGCGCAGACACTATCCAACCGGGCGCTCCAAGCAGGGGCCGCATAGAAAATCCGCACGGCAAATCGGTTCACCGTTCAGGGTGCTCCTTTTGCGGATATGCCTTTTGGGGACCAATGGACGAGCAAGAGAGTTCATTGTCAACTGGCTCGGCCTCCTGCCTCAATCGCGACGCGCTTATGCCATTACTGCAAGCAGCCGATCCACCGACATGGTGGCAAAACGAGTGTAACTGTCGGCAACAGCATAAGGCATCACCAAGGTTCTCCCGTGAACCATCGCACCACAGCTGTACATCACATTGGGAACGTACCCGTCCCGTTCGTCTGCGTCTGGCCGCAACAAGGGCTGCGTGACGCGGCCGAGCAATTTGGAAGGATCGTTTCGGTCGAGGAGGCAGGCGCCAATACAGTAATTGCGCGCCGATCCGACACCGTGGGTAATGAGCAGCCAGCCCTCGTCGATTTCGATCGGCGAGCCGCAATTGCCGATCTGGACGAATTCCCATGGCCAACGCGGTTGAACAATCTTGACGCCTCCGTTCCATTCGTAAACGTCATCCGAGGCCAGGAGCCAGATATTCTCGTTGTCCTGCCGGCCGATCATGGCGAATTTCCCGTCGATGCGCCGCGGAAAAAGGGCCATGCCTTTGCTATCGGTCGCGTCGCCACGAAGCGGCAGCAGATCGAAGGTTCGGAAATCCGGGGTCCGGAAGAGCTCCTGGCGAATGGCTTGACCACTGAAGGCGGTATAGGTTCCGAAGTAGGTCACCGTCCCGTTCTCCTCCTGAAAACGAACGAGCCGCACATCCTCTATTCCATTGCGCTGGCTGGGCGTCGTTGGGAAGATGACTATCTCCGATAGATCATGGCTCCCGTCGCAGAACATCCGGACGCCTGCTTCTGACGTGCCGTCGCAATCGATGATCTCGGTCTGCAGCACAATTGGTCTCGGACTTGGCGGGTCGATCGAGATCGCTCCGGCGGAATTGCACACGCCTGTGCGAAATGTCACCGAGGAAATGTGCCCCTCGCCAACTCCCCGCAATGAGAGAACGAAGCGAGTGGAGTCCGCCGGTACACCCGATTGGTTCGGGTGGGGTACAATGCTCGGATTGAACAATGCCGCCGCCTCATAGGTGTACTCGTTGCAGAAATAGGAGCCGATCAGAAGCGCGCGGTCACGGCTTACCTTGCACGGACAGATCATCAGCCCGTTGACCTCTTCGAACCTGCGTAGAAAGACCATTTCTACGTCGCGATGGCGACTTGAAAAGGCGAGCAGGAGTCGTTCCAGTTCGTCCTGGAGCGATAATTCGTCGAGTGCGAGCACGCGGTCGGCTATGCGCTGCGCGCGCGAATGGTCGGCGACTTCAAATCTCTGCGGATCCGAAGGGGTGTAAGGCCGGATCACCATTCGAGCGGGATCGGGCCGAAGGATGACAGGCAAGCGGGTTACAAATTCGGCCTTTGACACTTTGCCCTCCTGACGAAAAAAGCCAAATCAAGATCGCGACACATGGCGCACATGCTCCCAGGCCTCAAAGGTCGGCATTGCCTCGCCAATCATGCAGACCTTGCACCTTGCCTTGGCGAACCCGTGCATTGCGAGACAACTGCGCTCTGCAGCGAAAGGCTTTGCTGTTCCTCGACGAGCAGCATGGCCGTCAGCGCGGAGAGATAGGACAGGGTCGATTCAGCGCCCTGATTCGCATTGCGCCGGTCGGGGTGAAGGCCGTCAAAGCATGCGCCGGTGTCACTTTCCGCGACAGCGATGCGCAGATCGTTGTCTCCGGTAAACCAATCGAAAGCGCGCCGCGCTTCCTGCCGCCACGAAAGATCGCCGGTAATGCTGGCGGCGGCAAGGCATGCACTGACGGTCGCGGAAGCCTCCAACGGCTGCTGGTCAAACGGTTGTGGATAGAGGCGGTCGACTCCGAAAGTGTCGGTCCCGACCGGCCGGAAATGTCCGGCATCGGCAGTCTGGTGCTTCGACAGCCATCGAAGCGTTTCCAACCCTGCTCTTACCTGTTCGGAATTGGACTGTGCATGGCCACTCACCAGCAGGGCTTCACAAAGCCTTGCGTTGTCGTAGCCGAGCCGATCCTCGAACCAGTTCCAGCCCGGTGCTGCCGTATCGAGCCAGCGTCGGTGGAGCCGATCACAAAGCTCGCTTCTCAAACGTTCGAAGCCGAGGTGGCCGGGGAACCGGGCTAGGAATCTATCGATCCCCAGAAGACCATAGGCCCAGGCGCGCGGTGAGATGAGTTCGGTCAAGGGCGGCGCGAACTCCAGCAACCGCGCAGCCGCCCAGTCAGCGAGATGACCCAACTCCTTGCAGTGGGCAAGCGTGCCGAGGGCCCATACCGCTCGGCCATGCGCATCATCGGCGCCAGGTGGATCGAGCCACTCGCGATTGAACCCCATGAAATTATGCACCCGTCCTTGGGCGGAGGACCAAGCGTGCTCGACAAACGCAGCGTATGCGAGCGTATGGCGCTTTTCCTCTGGCGAAAGCGGGCGAAGCCGCGCGATCTCGGTCATGAGCAGCAGCGCACGGGCATTGTCGTCAAGGCAATAGCCGTGTTTGCGATCGGGGACGGAGAATTGGGCATGCTGCATGACACCAACCGTGTCGGTCAGCTCTGCAATCCGCGCCATAGCCAGCGGAGGAAGCTCCCGGTCCTTCGATCCGAAGGGGACCAGCGGGACAATCTCAGCACTCGAACGTGGCCGTTCCAACCTCACTTCGGAGAAAATCCGAAGGTACTGGTGCGCCACGTTCGACCAGGTCATCCCCCGGCCTCGAGCATAGGCGTTCGTTCGAACCTCGCTGCGCAGAGGGTCATTGGTTATCAGCTCGCTGACCGCCCCCGCCAACTTGTCCGGTGCGCCGAACGGCACAAGCACTCCGCACTTATCGGCAAGAAGCTCCTGGGCATACCAGAAGGGCGTCGAGACAACTGCTTTGCCAAGGGAAACGGCGTAGGCGAGCGTTCCCGATGCGATCTGGGCCTCGTTTGGATATGGCGAGAGGTAGATGTCGCAAGCAGAAAGATATTGAAGCAGGTCCTCGAGCGCAAGAAAACGGTCGATGAAGCGAACATGTTCGGCGACGCCCAGTTCATGGGCAAGCGCGACGAGACTTTCACGGTAACGCTCGCCTTCGTGGTGCCGGAGCGTTGGGTGCGTCGCGCCGACGACGAAATAGAGAATGTTGGGATGCTGCCCGACCAGATCGGGCATTGCCCTTATTGCCGACTCAATACCCTTGCCAGGCCCGAGCAGGCCGAATGTCATGAGCAAGGTTCGATCCGCAAGCCGAAGATCGTGCTTGGCCATCGCGGGATCGACGAAAGCCCGATCCGGTGCACCATGTGGCACCAGGGCAATGCGCTCAGGGGGGACACCATAGATGTCCTGCAGGATCTGCCGTCCCTTTTCAGCCATGACCACAAGGCGCGCCGAGCGCATGACGATCTCGTCCATGACGCGGCGTTGGGCATCGTCCGGCGCCGTCAGGACGGTATGAAGGGTTGTCACAACCGGCGCGCGGAGCCGTCGCAAGAGTTCGAGAATATGGCTTCCGGCTTCGCCGCCAAATATTCCGAATTCGTGCTGCAACGACACGACATCGACATCTGAAACATTCAGGAAGTCGGCTGCAACTGCATATGAGGCGGGGCGGGCTGCGTCGATCTCCAACGGAACAAAATTGGGATAAGGATAGCTGCCGCTATCGGTCATCGCGACAGTGCTGCAGGAAACTCCGGGAGCCTCCCGGAGAAGGGCGCCGCGCAAGTCGCTTGTGAACGTCGCAATGCCGCATTCCCTTGGAACGCACGTCCCAACGAGCGCGATTTGCGTCAATGCGGGAGGGGTCTTGGTGCTTTGCATGGCTACTTCAGGCTTTCTGCTCCGTCTTGGCGATCATGGGTCGTGCTTGGGACAGCGATTGTCTGTGGAAGGAGAGAAGGCAGGCGCTGTAGTTCTCGACATCGCCTGAGCTTCGGCATCAGGACAGAGTGCCGGAATGGTTGGCTCCTTCTGGAAAAGGGCCCGCCGCCTGGGGGCAAGGGCGGCGGGCCTGTGGCTCCAGATTTTTCCGTGAGCCTTGTTCCAGTGCTTACTTCTTTTGCCGCGATCTGGCCGCGGACTTGATGCTTTGCGGACTCAGCAGCCTCGACCGGTTTGCATCGGCTTGCCGGCTTCAGGGGCCATCCCGGAATGCTGCATGGCGCGCATCCCCATCCGATGTCCTTGCATCCGGCGATCGCGCGTTTCTCGAACGCGACCGGGCAAGCCTTGCAGCTGGGCATGACTGCCTGGATCGTGGCCGGCGTTGGGCTGGGGCTTTGATGCAGCGACAGCCTTCATGTCCAGCGGCATTTCGTCGGCCAAGGCAAGCCCGGCCCCGGAAACGAGAACGCCGAAAAGTGCGAGATAGACAGCAGTTTTGGCATCACAGGACTCCATTCCTCAATTCTCGACAGAACTTCGAAGTTTTGCCACTCGATATGGCTTGTAGACTTGGAATGAAGTCTTTCGATCTAGACGGGTATACGTAATGTGCGAGGAAGCTTCATTGGTGCCAGGCCCAAGTGGATTACCCGTTCCGGCGCAGATCGGGCATGTCCCAATTGCCTTTGCCAGCACAGTGCCGCCGGATCTGGCGCTCAACATCCTTGGCCATCCACCCCGCAGGGACCCTCACGGGCGATATTGCCAGGATGGATTGGGTCTCGTAGTCTTGTTTGATCGAGGATGAAGTTCAAACCGCCCTAAACTTACAATCATTATTCTGCGCTGAGGACCAAGATGACTCCGCCATTCCGTTTGCCGGTGGTAACGGCGCGGACTGGCCGCAATCGCTGCAACAAAACTGGTGGCGGAGCCGCCCAATCAGGACTGCCCCGCCATCTTATCAATCCTTGCGAAGCTCGACGATATCGTGCTTCTTGAGCTTGCCATCGGTCACCTGCGCACGCGCGAAGTGATCGTCGATGACCTCGGTAATCGTGATCGAGCCAACCTTGACGCGATTATAACTCGGCAAGTTCGACTTGTGCTTGTGTCGGTACTCCACCCTGTACACATCGAGAACCTGTCCAGGCTGAGCGCCATCAGCCCTGCCGATGCAAACAACCGGGCCTGCCGATTCCATTGCGACAACATGACCGCGCATAAATCAAGTGTGATCGACACCTTGGGCAATGACCGGCGTTGCCGCAAGCAATGCGGCTCCGATGAGCAGGGGCGCAAAAAACTTCTTCATGACAAATCTGTCCTTTTGACTGGAGCCGCTGGCTTATTGCCATGCAGCGAGTTGATCATTCCTCCTGCGAGTTCCCGGATAGGACCGAGCTTCTGCCAATCGGCCGAAATTACATTTCCAGAAGCAGCAAAATTGAGTGGCGTGAGCCAGCACATGTCGCTTCTAACCGTGCCCATTTGCTAGTGTTCGCGGAACCGTCACAATACGTAGAATGCACATGGTAGTGTGTGTTTGGTGACAAGATTTCTCCTCCGTCGCCGACTGCACGCAAAGGTTCGCTGGCCTGCTGGTGGTTTGGTGGGCACCGAAATCAACTGATCGGCGGCCTCATTTTTGCTTGCCCAACCAGGCCACCAAGTCGTCGAGCTTCCTGGGATCACGAAGGCCGGCATAGGGCATTCTGTTTCCCCTCATGCTTTGGGCAGGGTTGGCGAGAAAGCGTTTGAGCTGTTCTGGCGTCCATGTGACCCCTGAATTTTTCATGGCTGGTGAGAAAACATAGCCGGACAAAGTGCCAGCGCGGCGCCCGACAACTCCCGACAGTCGAGGACCTGTTATGGGGCCTCCTCTGGCCGCCACGCTGTGGCAACTTGCGCATTGGGTCTTGAATACCGCCTCACCCGCGTCTGGCGCAGCGGCTGGAGCAGGGGCCGTGAAAATCATGCTTGCGCCGACCGACGAGACTGCGGCCGTCGCGAGCAAACTCAAAAAGCGAGCCATGTGAATACCCTCAGTGCATTGTTGTCAGAAGCATCGGCATTGGCGCCATCGTAGTTGGACCGGGCACCGTCGAACTTGCCATAGGCCGTGTACTGCAGCCCAACGCGCATGCTGGCTCGCCGCCCAAGAGGCCCGTTGCTGTTAGCCCATGGTGTGTAGTCAAGTTGGGCGGTCAGTCCGTTGCTGTCAGGCTTGGCGGTTGGCCCGCCATACAGGTTTGAATTTGCGTTCCCGGTGGTCGAGAAGGCTCCCAGCGTTACGCCGATCTTAGAGCGCCAGTTGTAGCCGATGTCGCCTCGCCACTCGTTGAGACGTATCCTTGCGCAATCTGCATTGCCCCCCGGGCCAACCAAGCCAAGCATGCAACTAGCCTGAAGATCCGCGTTCTCCCGCGTGTAGCGCATCTGGGCCGAAAGTGCGTCGCCCGTACCAAGCGTCTTTTGCCAAGAGGCATCGAGGCCAAAGTCGGTGTACCGATCAGAGAGGCTCGTCGTGCGATTGCGGTGCGGGCGAATGCGCGCTTGCAGGAAGTAGGCTCCAACGTGTGCCGTTCCTCCGCCCAACGGCCCTTGCCAGGCCGCCCTGCCGTAAGGCGCGAGTCCTTTGATGTCGCCGGGTTCATCGGATTCAACACCAAGCCACCTTAGCGTGCCCGCCCGTGGGCTGGAGTAGGCTCCGCCTTCCAGATAGAACTTCTGTCCAAGCCAGGCATAGGCCGTCAATCCGATCGACTTTCCGCCTAGTCCGCCGTTGATCAGCGGGGCCGCCCCTGGTGTCCGCGAAATGGTCGTTTGCGTATAGGGGAAGCTCCATGCCGGGGTCGTGTTCCATGGATCCTGGACAGTTGGGGAATTGTTGAGAGACAATCCAAGCACCGCATCCTGGCCGAAGATCTGGCTCTTGGTGACCGCCCTGAGGTCGAGCATGTCGAGCATCCAGGCCTTTTCGGCACCTTCATAGGCGACCTCGACAAAGCCACCGAAATTCTGGCCTATCCCGCCGGTGAGGTACAGGCTACCTCTGTCCAGGAGCAGGTTATTGTTGGCCTTGCCCATTTCCGGAGGAGGATCCTGGTCCTTTTTTGTGCGTGTGAAAGAAACTTCTCCAACAGCAGAAATCGGGACACTCGCGCCACTGCGCATCGTGTAACCCTCAATCTTGAACTGACGGCCCATCGGCGTCAGTTGAGGTCCGAACCCTCCGACATGACAGGCTTGACAGGTCAATCCGGTCTGATCGACGTAGGCTGGCACGGCCTTGGCTTGCGGCGGAACCATCGCCAGAATGATGATGGTGGCAACAAAGGGAAGTGCGGCAGGAAGGGTAAGACGAAACAGCGTCTGCTTACTGCCAGTCGGAAAAGACTGCGAGACTTGGCTGCCTCCAGCGGGAAACTTGTTCGACATGAAACACCCCCTCGTTGAAATCGAACACCTGCGCTGTGTCATTCTGATAGAGCACTTTAGGTATCGGAGTTAAGAGCTCCGCCAGCAGATCCAGGTTAGTTCGTGTTCGGCCCGTCGGTTGCGACCGTGATTACGCTGACTGTGCATTCCACCCGTCCACTCCCGGCGAGAACCACGGCGTAGCGTCCTCGCACTTTCTGATCTGTAAGTATTGTTCACACCTGATCCCAAGCAGGACTGCTTGCTACCATTCAGGCAATTGGGGCTTTCATCCAACACGCTCACCGCGGTGGCGCGGAGGCCGATCTAATCTGACCGCAAATCCTAGAGTTGCTCCATGCAGTGAGGGCTTCGCTGTTCGGCTGCGTATGTCTGGCTGGACCTTCTTTGCATGCAACGTTGGGGCACAAGAACAGAAGCCTGAACTTCCGCACCCTGCCGGCAGGTTGGTTCGCAGATCCCATCAGGAGGGGGCAGCTGATTGAAGATAAAGTATCTCGCTTTGCCGACTTTGGCTGTGTCGGCCATCGCATTTGGGGAACCGATGACTTTCGACGGGGCGGTTACGCGCGCCATTCGCGAGGCGCCTTCTGTTCGCGCCAGTGATGCTCAGGTGCAGGCGAGCCAATCAGCTTCGGTTGCTGCTGGCCAGCTGCCGGACCCGACGCTCAATGTCGGGATAGACAATTTCCCGATCTCTGGTCCTCCGGCCTTCAGCTTTACGCGCGAGGGCATGACCATGGGGCGTATCGGTGTGGAACAGGCATTTCCAAACCCTGCCAAGCGCCGTGCCAGAGTGCACCGGGCGCAGGCAGATATAGGCCGGGCCCAAGCCGGCTATTCTGTAGAGGCACAAAACGTCGGGCTCGAAACTGCGCTTGCTTGGATCGATCTGTACTTCGCCAAACGCCGCTTGAGTCAACTCGATCGCTTGATCGAGAGTTTGGATGATCTGCAATCTACCGTTTCCGCCCGATTGGCTTCCGGTTCGGCGCGGCCGTCCCAAGCGCTGGAGCCCTCGCAGCTTCGAGCCCAGATCAACGATCGTCGAAGTGTCCTGGCGGCAGATGTAGCCAAGGCCAAGGCCAGGTTGGCCCGCTTCACCGGCGATCCTGATCCTGACGTGGTCGGCGATCCGCCGTTGCTCTTGGTCGACCGGCAAGCTCTGATTGATGGCATCCCAATGCTTCCTCGGCTTAGACTCTTCGATGCAAATGTCCGCAGCGCTGAGGCGGAGAGTGCACTGGCACGGGCTGAGAAGCGACCGGATTGGCGCGTCAATGCGGCCTATGGTCGCCGTGATCCCGCCTATGGCAGTACGGTTTCCGTCGGTGTCAGCATTGACCTGCCATTGTTCGCCGGGAAGCGGCAAGATCCGCTGATCGCCGCCCGGGCAAGTGAGGAAACTCAGGCCCTTTTCGCCCGCGATGCTGCTGAGCGGGAAGTGCGGGCGGATCTTGAGGCGGACCTCGCCGAGTATGACATGCATGTCCAGCAGTTGCAGAATGCCCGCGAAACCCTGGTGCCACTCGCAAAGCATCGCGCAGAACTCGACATGGCGAGCTACGCGGCTGGCAAGCTCGATCTTGGCAGTGCACTGTTGTCCACTCTGGCCTTGGCCGAAGCCGAAGTTGAGGCACTCTCCCGCGAAGCCGACGTCGCGCGTGACGTGATCCGGATCAACTACAGATATGGAAGGGTGCAGCCATGACGCTGGACAAGAAGAACGCGGTGCGTTGGGGCGCAGCGCTGCTGGCAGTCACGATGGTAGCAGGCGGAGGCGGTTACTGGCTGGGTCAACGCGGACACTCTGCCGATACGACCGCAAGAACGGCACCTGACGGCCGCAAGATCCTGTATTGGTACGATCCGATGGTCCCGCAAGAGCGTTACGACAATCCCGATTCGCTGTCGTCGATGGGCATGAAGACGATCCCCAAATATGCCGACGAGGCGCCCGATGCGGGGCCAGGCATCACGATTGATTCCGCCGCCCAGCAGAATCTGGGAATGCGGATTGTCGCTCCCGAAATGGGCGTTCTTCCTTCTGACCTTGCGGTAACCGGGACGCTGGAGTTCAACTTGCGCGATGTCGCGATTGTGCAAGCACGCTCTGGCGGATTCGTGAGCCGGGTTTACGCGCTTGCACCAGGCGACGTGATCGCCGCGGGCGCCCCGATCGCGGACTTGCTGATTTCCGATTGGGCCGGCGCGCAGACCGAGTACTTGGCGGTCAGGCAGTTGGGAAAGCCCGAGCTTACCGCAGCAGCGCATCGTCGGCTTAAGCTACTGGGCATGTCTGACACGCTGATCGCGGAAGTTGAACGGACAGGCCGAACCCATGATGTCGTCACGATCCGCTCACCAAAGGGAGGCGTGATCCAGTCGCTCGAGGTCAGGTCGGGAATGACTCTTCCAGCAGGAGCCAGCCTTGCGCAGGTGGGAGGGATCGCCACGATCTGGCTCAATGCGGCTATTCCCGAGGCACAGGCTCAAACAGTCCGCGTCGGTCTGGGTGCAACTGTTACGCTGGCAGCATTCCCGGGCGAGACTTTCACTGGAAAGGTTACCGCCATCCTCCCAACGGCACAGGCCGACAGCCGAACACTCACCGCTCGCATTGAGCTGGTCAATCACAGGGGACGACTGCGGCCGGGCATGTTTGCAAGGGTCGCCTTTGTGCAAGACGGGCAGCCAAGGCTGTTGATTCCGAATGAGGCAATCATTCGCACCGGCACCCGGACTTTGGTCATGCTTGCCCTTCCGGAAGGACGATATCGTCCGGCCGAAGTGCGGATTGGTCGCGAAGGAGGAGGCAAGACCGAAGTCCTCGCGGGACTGGCTCCAAACGAACGGGCGGTCGCATCCGCTCAGTTCCTGCTCGATTCCGAAGCTAGCCTGGCGGGCGTTGTCGCGCGTCCGATCGGTGGCGACCGGTGATCGCCGCAATTATCAGGGCATCCGTGCGTGCGCGGGGTTTCGTTCTTGCCGCGGCATTGGTGTTGTCGGCACTTGGATTGCTCGCGGTCAGAACCACGCCGGTCGACGCGCTGCCGGATCTATCCGATGTACAGGTGATCATCCGCACCAGTTGGCCGGGCCAGGCGCCGCAAATCATCGAAAACCAGGTCACCACTCCGGTTGCGACGACAATGCTGTCAGTTCCAGGCGCACGGATCGTGCGTGGCTATTCATTCACCGGCGACAGCTATGTCTACGTGCTGTTCGAAGACGGCACCGATCTCTACTGGGCGCGCAGTCGTGTTCTGGAATATCTGAGTCAGGTGCAAAGCCGTCTGCCGAACGGTGCCAATGCCACGCTTGGTCCCGATGCGACAGGTGTTGGCTGGATTTACGAATACGCACTTGTCGATCGCAAGGGTACGCACGACCTGGCTCAGCTGCGCAGCATCCAGGACTGGTTCCTGCGCTATGAACTTAAGACTATCCCAGGCGTGGCAGAAGTCGCCGCCATCGGTGGCATGGTCAGGCAATACCAGGTGGTTGTCGATCCGCAGAAACTCGCGGCCTATGGGGTCACGCCGCAAGACGTGGCGGACGCGCTGAGGCGCGCCAACCAGGAGACTGGCGGTGCAACTGTCGAAATGGCAGGCGCGGAATACACTGTGCGTGCCAGCGACTATCTGGGGTCGTTGCGGGATTTCGAACTCGTCCCGATTCGAACCGCTGTTGGTGGAGTGCCGATTACGGTCGGCGACGTAGCCACAGTGCAAGTCGGCCCGGAAATGCGCCGCGGAATTGCCGAACTCAACGGTGAAGGAGAAGTTGCGGGCGGTGTCATCGTAATGCGCCAAGGACAGAATGCGCGGGCAGTCATCGACGGGGTCCGCCAGAAGCTCGATGAACTGAAAAAAAGCCTGCCACCTGGGGTCGAGGTTGTGACGGTATATGATCGGTCAGGTTTGATCGACCGCGCGGTTGAGAATCTCACCAGCAAGCTGCTCGAGGAGTTCCTGATCGTCGCCATCGTCTGCGGACTGTTTCTGTGGCACGCGCGCTCAGCGTTGGTTGCGATCCTTACTTTGCCGCTTGGCATCCTAATAGCATTCATCGTCATGCGATTGCAGGGACTTAACGCCAACATCCTGTCGCTTGGTGGGATTGCGATCGCGATCGGCGCAATGGTGGATGCAGCAGTAGTGATGATCGAGAACGCACACAAGCATCTCGAGCACTGGCAACATGAACATCCCGGTCACGAACTCGATCAACCCACACGCTGGAGGCTTGTGACTGATGCTGCGGCCGAAGTGGGTCCCGCACTCTTCCTCAGCCTGTTGATCATCACCTTTTCCTTCATCCCGATCTTCACCTTACAGGGACAGGAAGGACGGTTGTTCACTCCACTGGCGTTCACCAAGACCTACGCAATGGCTGCGGCAGCGCTCCTTTCGATCACGCTGATCCCGGTATTGATGGGCATGCTAATCAAGGGAAAGATCCCCAACGAAGAGGCCAACCCGATCAATCGATGGCTCTCGCACATTTACCGCCCGGCGATCGACTGGGTGTTAAAGCGGCCGAAACAGACCTTGCTGATTGCGGCGCTTATCTTTGCGAGCAGCCTGTGGCCGGCCTCGCGGATCGGCGGCGAGTTTCTGCCGCAAATGAACGAAGGCGACTTGCTCTACATGCCCTCCGCGTTGCCTGGCCTGTCAGCGGCTGAAGCCAGTCGCCTGCTCCAGCAGACCAACAGGATGATCAAGACAGTCCCGGAGGTTGAAACGGTATTCGGAAAGTCTGGCCGGGCTGATAGCGCGACGGATCCAGCACCGCTTGAAATGTTCGAAACGACCATCCGATTCAAACCAGACGATCAGTGGCGACCGGGCATGACGCCTGAAAAACTTGTCGAAGAACTGGACGCAAAGGTCAAAGTGCCAGGCCTCGCCAATTTCTGGATTCCGCCGATCCGCAACCGGATCGATATGCTGGCAACCGGAATCAAGAGCCCGATCGGGATCAAGGTTGCTGGTTCGAACCTGGGTGAAATAAATCAGACGGCCAAGCGTATAGAAGGCGTGGTGAGGGGCGTCCCTGGCGTTTCTTCGGCGCTGGCGGAGCGGCTTAGCGGTGGGCGCTATATCGATATCCAAGTGGATCGTGCGACTGCTTCGCGTTACGGCCTCAACGTCGCAGATGTCCATGACCTGGTCGCCTCCGCTATTGGCGGCGAGAATATTAGCCAAACAGTCGAGGGGCTTGCACGCTATCCGATCAGTGTGCGATACCCGCGTGAATTGCGCGACAGCGTGGACAAGCTGTCCAATCTTCCTGTCCTCACCCCATCGGGGCAACAGATTACTCTTGGCACGGTCGCCACCGTGCGCGTCAGCGATGGCCCGCCCATGCTGCGCAGCGAGAACGGCAGACCGGTCACTTGGATTTATGTCGACGGCCGTTCAAGCGACATGCAAACGCTGGTATCGGATATCAATCGCGCAATCACCTCAAAGGTTACCCTGCCTCCGGGTGTCAGTATCTCATATACCGGACAGTACGAGTTCCTGGTCCGAGCCAAGGAACGGATGAAGCTGGTGGTGCCGGTGACACTCGCGATCATCTTCGCCCTCCTGTACCTCACCTTCCGTCGCTGGGATGAAGCGCTGCTCATCATGGGTACCTTGCCTTTTGCACTCACAGGTGGGCTTTGGCTGCTCTATTGGTTCGGGTATAACCAGTCCGTCGCTACCGCTGTCGGTTTCATCGCGCTCGCCGGAGTTTCTGCGGAATTCGGGGTGGTGATGCTGATCTATCTCAAGCACGCGCTCGAGGCGCGCGAAGACGGCGATGTCGCCGCCGCCGTGCGCGAAGGCGCTTTGCTTCGGGTGCGCCCCAAAGCCATGACAGTCGCCGTAATACTTGCCGGTCTTTTTCCCGTTCTCGCAGGCAGCGGCACGGGTTCGGAAGTGATGAGCAGGATCGCGGCCCCCATGGTTGGCGGCATGATTACGGCGCCGCTCTTGTCGATGCTGGTTATTCCGGCGGCCTATTTGTTGATGCGCCGGCGCGACCATTCAAATCAAAGATTGAGCGACGCATGATATATCTGTCAGCACAGTCAATCGATTGGACCATTCTGATTATGGAGTAGTTCAATTGTTTGATGCGGGTATTGAATTTCGACAACTCCGCTACGCTGTCCTCACGGCGGATAGCCAGAGTTTTGCCCGTTCTGCCGCTTCACTCGGGATGAAGCAGTCAACACTTAGCCGCAAAGTCAAGGACATGGAGATTAGGCTTGGCATCAAGCTGTTCGAGCGAACAACGCGTGGTGCCGAGGTCACAGAGAATGGCAGAGTCTTCATCGAACAGGCGCGCCGCATCGTCACCGATGTCGACAACCTGCATACCACCGCTCGCAACGTCAGCTACGGCCTTCAGGGCCGATTGGCGGTCGGCTATTGTTCGTCACTCATGTCGGGCAACCTCAAGCGTGCATTCTCCGAATACCTTGCCCGCTTTCCCGAGGTGCAGTTCGACGGAATCGAGGGTGGACCCGAGAAGATCATTCACGGCCTGGAATCGCAGACCGTGGATGTAGGCGTGATTCCTACCGGTCTTGGTGAGGCAGGGCTGCTGTCGAGGCCGCTTTGGTCTGAGCGGCTTTTCACAGTCTTGCTCGAAGACAGCGAGCTGCTTTCGAAAGAAAAGATCTACTGGCAGGACTTGCGACGCGAGGTCTTCGTTGTCTCGAGTAACGGGATTGGTCCGATTCTCGGCAATCTGATTTCCGCCCGACTGACCGAGCAAGGGTTCCGGCCCGCCGTGATATATCAGGACACGAGCCAGGAGAGTGTCCTCAGCATGATTGTGGCCAAACGGTTTATCTCGGTCGCTACCGAAGCTTCTCAAGGCGTGCCATGGCAAGATCTCCACTTCCGTGAAATCTACGATGCCACCGGACCAGCCCGCCTGGAATATGCTCTCTACTGGCGCGAGGATAACGACAACCCGGCGCTCAAGCGGTTCTTCAAGCTGATCGAGGAGCGCTACCCCGGCTGAGCGGCGCGGCGCCCTTTGGCATAGCTGCGGTCGGTGGCTATGAACCGCTCGATCATCGGCGGAATCAGCCGCTCGGGTGGTGGAGCGCCTTTCGCATCGCCGCCGTTGAGGGCCGTAGCGTAAGCAACAAGTTCCTTATGGAGCCTCGCCGACACTTCTATGGTCAGGCCTACTGGCTTTTCGTCAGCAAGGTCGGAGAGCTTCAGCCGAGTCATCGTTCGCCTCCCAGCACCAGATCGCGCGTCACCAGCACTCGCACCGGAAACCCCGGCCGGATGGTGAGCGTTGGCCGGACGTTCAATTCCCGGCTGACGATTTGCTCGCCGGCACGGTTGACGCTGTCCTGTGTTCCGCGCCGGATCGCGCGGGCCAAATCGCCATCGCCGCCCGATCCAACCTCCGAGCCAACTCCCAGCAATGTCGAGACCAGCGCGGCCTTGAGCACGCCGCCCCAATGATAGTCGATGCTGTCCTGTAATCCGGCAAAGCCGCGCGGGTCGGCGGCGGGCTGGCGTTCGAGAACAATCGAGCGGCCATCGGGAAGGATCAGCCGGTTCCAGGCGAGCAGCACCCGGCTCTGTCCGAACGCCACGTCGGCATCATAGTCGCCGATCAGCCGCGAGCCCTGCGGGATCAGCAGGATGCGCCCGGTCGGGCTGTCATAGATATTCTGGGTCACCTGCGCTGTGACCAGCCCTGGCAAGTCAGAGCGAATGCCGGTGATCAGCGCGGCCGGGATGACCGACCCAGCTTGCAACACATGGGACGAAGCCAGACCCGACAGCCGCTCGGCCGATACGGTGCGTCGGTCGCTGGCGCGTTCGAGGAACGCCTGCCGCCGGTCGCCATCGGTCTTAGGGCCTGAAGGCGGCGTGGGCGATGCCGGTGCTTCCGCCATGACGGGCATCCCGGCAAGGCCGGTTCCCCCACCTGGTGCACCGTCGCCGAAGAACAACCGGCTCCCGCGCGCAGACTCACGTTCCTGCTCCGCACGTTGGCGGGCTGCTTCAGCAGCATTGGCAGAGGGATTGGGCGGTAAGGGCTGCGGAGCGCCGACCGGAGGCAATGCGGCCACATCGCCGCGCCGCTGCGCATCGAGGATCGGCTTGCCGAGATCGCCGGGCAGCGGCGGGCCGAGCTTGGGCACCTGGCCATAGTCCTTGGGAGCACCGGCGAGATTGTCGGCCACAGCGACGCCTTCGGTGTTGTAGAGTTCTTGCGAGCCCGCGCGACCTTGGGGCTGAAGCGCATAGATCAACGCGCCACCGACCAGCGCGAAGCCGCAAGCCGAAGCAATGCCGATCGCCTTGCGCGACAGACGCATGACGCGCGGTGGATCGCCGCGCAGCTTGACTGCGCTAGCAGGGTCGGAAAGCGCATCCTCGCGCGAGGCAGGTTCGGCCGTAGTCATGCCCGCCCCCTGCGCTGCGCGACGATCCGCACCTTGTCCTGGCCCATGCGGCCGCCGAGCCGTAATTCGGCAGCCCCGAACAGCCGGTCGATGATCATGTAGCGGCCCGCGACGCGGTAATTGACCAGCTCGGCCTCACCCTTGGCGCCGATTACGAACAACGGCGGCAATTCGCCTTGCGCAACACTTTCGGGGAACTCAATGAACACGCGAACGCCGTCGTCGAACGCGCGAAGCGGCCGCCAGTCGGGCCTGTCGCCCTCGATCGCATAGCGGAAGTTGAGCGTCGAGAGATCGAGCCCAGCCGCGATGGGCGCGGCGCGCTCCGCTTCGGCACGCGCCTGACGCAGCGCAATCAACTGGTCCTGCGGATAGGTCCAGGAGACCGAAGCCATATAGACCGACGGATTAGCGCGAAGTTCGAGGTGATAGGTGCGCCGGTCCGTGTTGATCACGAGGTTGGTCGCGATGTCGGGCCGGATGGGCTTGACCAGGATATGCACCCGCGCCGATGCCCCGATCCCGCTCACGGTATCGCCGATCATCCAGCGCACGGTGTCGCCGGCCGCGACCGGGCCGGTGCCGACCAGTTGCTCGCCTTCCTGCAATGCGATGTCGGTCACCTGGCCCGGCTTGGCGTAGATCTGGTAGAGCGCGCCCTCGGTGTAGGGGAACACCTGGATCGCGTTCACGAACCCGGTGCGCTCGGGCTGAATTCGCGCGGCCTCCATTGCCGCTCCCACCCTGTCCTGCAGAGTGGGGCGACTCCGCGGTGGATGGGAGCGGCCCGCGGCGTGGGGAGGGTTACGCCGCGGAAGGGCTTGCAGCTGGCCGGGAAGCGGCAGCGGCACGGGGATGGCGACCACATCGGTGCGCGAAGCGGTCGACTGCGCCGCATCGCCCGAGGACGCTGGCGAAGTGGGCTGGTGCTTTGTCGGTTCTTGAGCCCACGTAGTTGAAGTCGTGGCGACGCTCCCGACGAGCATCGCGAGAAGGCAGGCGCGCCGGGCGCGCAATTTGGTGCTGATCATGATCCGAGTTCCTTCGACCAGTTGATGGCGTTGACGAAGATGCCGAGCGGGTTCTTGCGCAGGGCATCGGGGGTGCGGGGTGTCTGGAGCGCGATGGTCAGGATTGCGGTCCAGCGGGTGGTTTCGGCCAGGCTGCCATCGCGGTAGCGCCGCTCGACCCAGGCGACGCGGAAGCTGGTCGGCGAGGCGCGGATCACGCTGGTGACATCAATCCCGACTTGTTCGCGCCCGATCAGGGCGAACGGGTCGTTAGTCCGGGCATAGTCGTTGAGCGCAAGCGCGCCCTTGTCGGTGGCGAAGTCATAGGCGCGCAGCCAGTTCTGCCGCACGACAATCGGATCGTCTGGAACGGCGCGGACCTGCTCGATGAACCGGGCGAGGTGGAACGCGATCTGCGGGTCGCTAGGCGTGTAGCCTGCATCGGCAGGCGCTACGGCCTGCGCCTCACCAAGCTTGTCGACCTGAACCACCCAGGGAACGATCGAGCCGCGCGCGCCTTGCCAGATTATCCCGGCGGTGAGGCAGGTCGACAGACCCAGTGCGCCGAAGAAGGCAAGCCGCCAGCTGCGGGCCTGGACGCGGGCCGAGCCGATGCGGTCGTCCCAGACCTGCGCGGCGCGCTGGTAGGGCGTTTCGGGTTCGGGGGTCTTGCCGTAGCGGATCGATGGGCGTCGGAACATGCGGTCAGTCCTTTTCGCTAACGTTGATGGAAGCGCCGCCGCCATGGCTGTCGCCCGACTTCAGCGTATGCGCGGCGATAGTGGCGCCATGGGTTATGGTCTGCCGGTCCTTCATCGCCTTGGCCCAGGCCGGTTGACCTGCGTCGGCAGAGGCGGGAGGCGGAGGCGGCGTGTTCGGTGCCGGTGTGATCGTGCCGCCGGTGTTGGTGATCGCGGCGCGGCTGCCCTCGCGGAACGATTGCTTCATGGAGTCACCCGCCTTGCGCAGCGGCGAGGTGGCTGCACCGACGGCTGCGTCGCCGACTGCGGCCATGCCCGAACCGACGGCGGAGGCTCCGGATTTGCCCGCCGAGCCGAGTGCATAGGCCATGGTCGCACCGCCTGCGGCGCGCGAGGTGCCGTGGGCCACGTTGGAAGCTGCCGAGGCGACCGCACCGCCTGCCATGCGCGCACCGGCAACCGCGCCAGCGGCAGCGCCGCCAGCGAGCAGCGCCGTGCCAGCGGCGGCACCTGCGCCTAGCTGCGGGCCGCCCGATACGATGCCGTTTGCAATACCGGGGCCGAAGATGCCGAGCCCGAGCAGCGACAGGCTCGCCAGCATGATCGACAGCGCGTCCTCGATGGTGGGTTCCGCGCCGATCGCGGAGGTGAATTCGGTGAAGATGGTCGAGCCGATGCCGACGATCACGGCAAGCACCAGCACCTTGATGCCCGAGGAAACGACATTGCCGAGCACGCGCTCGGCCATGAAGGCGGTCTTGCCGAACAGTCCGAACGGGATCAGCACAAAGCCGCACAGCGTAGTGAGCTTGAACTCGATCAGCGTGATGAACAGCTGGATCGAAAGGATGAAGAAGGCGATGATCACGATCGCCCAGGCGACCAGCAGGATCACGATCTGGAGGAAATTCTCGAAGAAGCTGACGAACCCCATCAGGTCCGAGATCGCGGTGATCAGCGGCTGCGCGGCATCCATCCCGACCTGCGCCACCCGGCCCGGCTGCAAGAGTTCGGCGGCGGTGAATCCGGTGCCGCTGGCCTTTAGGCCGAGCCCGGCAAAGCTCTCGAAGACGATTCTAGCGAGATTGTTCCAGTTGCCGATGATGTAGGCGAAGACGCCGACGAACAGCGTCTTCTTGACCAGCCGGGCCATGATGTCGTCGGCCTCGCCCCACGACCAAAACAGGGCAGCCAGCGTCACGTCGATCACGATCAGCGTAGTCGCGATGAACGCGACCTCGCCTGAGAGCAGACCGAACCCGCTGTCGATATAGCGTGAGAAGATGTCGAGGAAGCGGTCAACGACGCCGGTGCCACCCATGTCAATTCGCCTTTGGAGAGAGAATTTGATCGGCCGTCGGTTCATCCAAGACGGGCGGCGCGGCGGGATCGGGCGATGAAGCTTCAGCTCCGACCCCAAGGAACCGCCGCCGCTTCTCGGCCCAGGCCGCGCGGCAATCGGGGGTGGTGAGCGCCAGTTCGCCCATCGCCGCGCAGGCCTTGAGCTGGGCGGGCAGAGGATCGCCGTCGGGCTCGAAGACGGTGGTGATCTCAGGGGATGGCACCCTGGACTCTTCGCGCAGGTCGAGAACTGTCATGGTCAGCGCCACGGCCACGAAGGCCCCGGCTCCGATCCGCGCGATGAGCTTGGTGTCCATCGCCTCAGTTCCGGAACATCTGTGCGTTCGCGGAGACATAGCCGCGACCCGGCGCAAGGAATCGGCGCAACTGCTCGCGGGCCTGCGCCTTGGCGGCAGCCGAGTTTGCGGCATCGAGCGACTGCGCCCGGCCCATTGCCGCGACCGCAGCAATCAAATCGGACAGCTGCTGCGACTGCAGCGCGAGCAGCTGGTTACCGGCCTGGGCCGCCTGCAACGCGCCGGTTGCCGACTGGCTCGCGGTGACGAGCTGGTCGATCGCGGTGCGCGAGCCTTCGATGTTACTGACGACGCCGGCCTGGACCTTGAGCGCGTCTTCGAAGGCGCCGACGCTGGTCTGCCAGCGCTGGCGCGCACCCTCGACCATCGCGCGCTGCGATTGGTTGAGGTCGATTGACTTGTATTGCGCGGCGTACTGCGCCTCGAACTGCTGGACGTTCATCGCCATCCCCTGCGCCTGACGGATCAGGGCCTGGGTCTGCTGGATCTGCTGCTGGAGCGGCTGCAGCACGGTCAGTGGCAGGCTCTGGAGGTTGCGCGCCTCGTTAATCAGCGAGGTCGCCTGGTTCTGCAGCTGGCGGATCTGGTTGTTGATCTGCTCGAGCGTGCGCGCTGCAGTCAGGATGTTCTGCGAATAGTTGCTGGGATCGTAGACGATGCCGCCGATCCCGAACTGGGCGAAGGCGGGAGCCGGGACCAGCGCGGTCGCGGTCAGCGACAGGATTGCAGTACCGGCGACGAACGCATGTGCAAAGCGGGGGATCTTCATGGGGCTTACTCCTTGGGTTGGCCCGAGGGGGTTCGGGCTGGGTGGATGGTGGATGGTGCGGGAAGCATCTCGGCTGCCCAGGCGAGGTCGCGATGGCGCAGCCAGGCTGCGGCAAAGCCAGCGGTGCCGTGGGCTTCAGTAAGCTCGTCGACCGCCAGCTGGTCCGCCTTCGACGAGGTGGCGGTGAAGGCGAGCGCGACTTCGCCGAGGCCCAGCTCGAACAGCCGGTTGCCACGCGCTGACTGGCAGTAGTAATCGCGCTTGGGCGTCGCCCGTGCGACGATCTCGATCTGCCGGTCGTTCAGCCCGAACCGGCGGTAGATCGAGAGGATCTGCGGCTCGACCGCCCGCTCGTTGGGCAGGAAGATGCGGGTCGGGCAGCTCTCGATGATGGTGGGCGCGATCGCCGAGGTCTCGATGTCGGCGAGGCTTTGCGTGGCGAAGACCACGCTCGCGTTCTTCTTGCGCAGCGTCTTGAGCCATTCGCGCAGTTGTGCGGCGAAGGACGGGCTGTCGAGCACGAGCCAGCCCTCGTCGATGATGATCATCGTCGGCGAACCGTCGAGCCGCCCTTCGATGCGGTGGAACAGGTAGGCGAGCACTGCGGGCGCTGCGGCCGATCCGGTCAGCCCCTCTGTCTCAAAGGCCTGAAAGCTGGCTTCCCCCAAATGCTCGGCCTCGGCATCGAGCAGCCGCCCGAACGGCCCGCCGATGCAATAAGGTGCGAGCGCCTGCTTCAAGGTCTGCGACTGAAGAAGCACGGCGAGACCCGTCAGCGTCCGCTCGGCGACCGGCGCGGTCGACAGCGAGGTCAGCGCCGACCAGAGATGCTCCTTGGTCGGCGGGTCAATGGTGACGCCTTCGGCAGCAAGGATCGCCTGGAGCCATTCGGCGGCCCAGTTTCGTTCTGCGGCTTCGTCGATGCGCGCCAAGGGCTGAAGCAATACGGTGCCCGCACCATCGTCGGCCAAGCTGGTACCGAGATCCTGCCAGTCGCCGCCGCAGGCGAGCGCGGCGGCGCGGATCGAGCCGCCGAAGTCGAAGGCGAAGACCTGAGCTTGGGTATAGCGCCGGAACTGCAGCGCCATCAGTGCGAGCAGCACCGACTTGCCCGCCCCGGTCGGTCCGACGATCAGCGTGTGGCCGACGTCGCCGACGTGAAGCGAAAACCGGAATGGGGTCGAGCCTTCGGTCCGCGCGTAGAGCAGCGGGGGTGCGCCAAAGTGCTCGTCCCATTCCGGCCCGGCCCACACGGCTGAGAGGGGGATCATGTGGGCAAGGTTGAGGGTGGAGATCGGCGGCGTGCGGACATTGGCGTAGACATGGCCGGGGAGCGATCCGAGCCAGGCTTCGACGCCGTTCATGCCCTCGGCGATCACCGTGAAGTCGCGGCCCTGGATGACTTTCTCGACCAGTCGCAGCTTCTCGGCCGCAAGGCTCGCGTCCTCGTCCCACACTGTCACGGTCGCAGTGACATAGACCTGCCCGACATGATCGGCGCCGAGTTCCTGGAGCGCCGCATCGGCATCGGCCGCCTTGTTCGAGGCGTCGCTGTCGAGCAGCGTTGAGGCCTCGTTGGTCATCACCTCCTTGAGGATCGCAGCGACCGACTTCCTCTTGGCGAACCATTGCCGCCGGATCTTGGCAGTGAGTTTAGTCGCGTCGGTCTTGTCGAGCATCACCGCGCGGGTCGACCAGCGATAGGCGAAGGCGAGCCGGTTGAGTTCGTCGAGCAGCCCCGGAAAGGTGCTGCTCGGAAATCCGACAACGGTCAGCGTGCGCAGATGCGCGCGGCCCAGCCGGGGTTCGAGCCCGCCGGTAGCAGCAGGGCGCGCACTGCAGCGAGGCCAGTCGGATTTTCCTCGTTCCGCGCCGCGATTTCCATCGCTTCGCCAAGCGCCCGGATTTCCCCCGCACTGAGCCGACGAGTGCGTGCCTTACCGGCGATCTTGCGAACGCCAGCCGCCGGGTTGTTCTCCACGATGTCATAGCGGAGCGCATGGGAGAGGAGGCTTTGCAGCGTCGAGACCGCACGACCGGCAACGCCGGGGCCACCGGCGGCCTTGCCGCCGCGTCCGCCTTCCTTGCGCGGCTTGGCAGTTTTCCCGGCAACGATGTCCATCTGCATCTTCTCGATGTCCGAAACGCGCAATGCGCGGACCTGTCGGGTGCCGATAAGCGGAACGATGTGCGTCTCAATCCGACTGCGATCCATTGCGAGGGTCGAAGCTTTGATCGGCCGATGCTTGCGCCCGAGGATTGTCCCGGCTTCGGCGTTTTCGAGATACCAGGTGCAGACTTCCCGGATCGTGATGGCTGCGCGGGATTGCGCGCGCTCCTCAGCTGGGTCCGCGCCACCAACGACTGCCGCGAGCTTCACGATCGCTTGCTTGCGTGCCTGCTCGACCGTGAGGACGCCATATCGGCCGATCACAATCCTGCGGCTGCGCCCTTCCTCGTTTCGGTATTGCAGCACGAACGCCTTGAGGCCTGACGGAATGATCCGTACCCCAAATCCACGCAGTTCAGAATCCCACAGGAACGCCTGCCCCGTCTCGGGGATCGCCAGAGCGTCGATGGATGTCTTGGTGAGCTTGCCCATGCCAGCTTGTCCTTTCGGGCATTTTGCTTACACAAGCCGGAGTCCTTGGCAATGTACGCACAATGTAAGCGGGCGGGAAGAAACGGCAGGCCACGAACGGGTTGCTCTGGCGTAGGATGGATCCCGAATTATGGCTTATATTCAGTAGTATGGCGCAGGGTGGCGCAGGTTAGGTTACCCTCGGCGGATGCAATCCGGCATTTTGCCAAGGTTGGGGTCGAGGGTTCGAATCCCTTCGCCCGCTCCAGAACCTTCAGTCAGCGTTGGATTCCAACATAGGGTCCGTCAGCAGGGTCGGAACCCTCGAGTCCTTTGTCTGCGCTACGCGGCAAGCCGCTTCGCTGATGGTTCAAATCTCTTCGCCCGCTCCGGAAACTTCATGATATTGTCATTTCATGAGCGCTGGTCAGCTCGAGTCCAGTGCTGCTAGGCTGCGGCCATGACCGGACTGCTTTTTGCCTTGCTCGCCACGTTGTTCGTTGGCGTCGGCGCGCGCGATCAGGTGCTGGTGGGGCAATTGGCCCAGCGGCAGGGCGCGCGGCCCAGCTTGCTTTTGGTGGCGATTGCCAGCGGGATGCTCGCGGCCGGGCTGGCGGCCTGGGGCGGGGCGCAGGTGGCGGGCTTGATGGTCGGCAATGCGCGGCTGTTCCTGGTGGCGCTGGCGCTGGGCCTGGCCGGGCTTGAACTGATCGTCTTCCGGCCGCGTGCCGCCCCGGCCGAACCGACTCACTCGCTCGGTGCCTTTGCAATCGTGATCTTTGCCATGCAGCTGACCGATGCCGCCCGCTTCGTGGTCTTTGCCCTGGCGGCGCTGACCCGGGCGCCGCTGACGACCGGGCTGGGCGGTGCTGTCGGCGCGGCGCTGGTGGTCGGGGCAGGGTGGATGTTGTTGGGGCGGGCGCCGTGGCTGGGGCAAGTGCGACGCGGGCTGGGTGTGGCCCTGCTGCTCCTGGCCGTGGGCCTGGGCCTGCGGGCGACCGGTGCACTCTGATTTCTCGGAGCGGTTGCTCAAATAATCCCTCGCGGGTGAGGGCGGCGATGCTATGCGCTGGGCATGAGTTCCCCGCGCATTGTCCCCGCCGCCACGGACGGCCAGATTGCGGACTGGCTGTTCGATCACCTCTCCGCCACGCTGGCTGCCAGCGACGGAGCCATCGCCATTACCGTGCCAGGTGGCTCGACGCCGTTCCCGATCCTCGCCGAACTGGCGCAGCGGCCGCTCGATTGGGAGCGGATCGCGGTCTGGCCTGGGGATGACCGGATCGTGCCGGAGGACCATCCCGCCAGCAATGTCGGCCGGATTCGGGCCCTGCTGGAGCCGGTCGGCGCAGAGGTCGTTGCGCTGACCGAAGCTGCGGTGCCGCCGCACTTCGCCGTCGCCTGGCTCGGCATGGGCGGGGACGGGCATATCGCCAGCCTGTTTCCCAATACCGATCCGCAGGTGGACGATCCGCAAGTCCTGCGCCGCCTGACCCCCGATCCGCTGCCGCCTGAAGCGCCGTTCGATCGGCTGAGCCTGACCATCCCGGCCCTGCTGAACAGCGAGCAGGTGATCTTCGTGATCCGCGGCGCTGACAAGGTCGCACTGTTCGAAGCGGCGGTCCGCGGCGAGCATGACCTGCCGGTCGCCCGCCTGCTGGGGGCCGCGCGCCAGCCGGTGACATGCTTCGCCTGATCCCCCGCCCGCTCCACCGGGTGTTGCTGGTCCAGGCGCACCGGGTGCGGCTGGTCTGGTGGCGGATCAGGAAGCCTTTGCTGCTCGGCTGCCGGGTGCTGGCTTTTGATGGAGAGGGGCGGATCCTGCTGGTCCGCCATTCCTATGGCAGCGGGCGCTGGATGTTGCCGGGCGGCGGGATCGGCCGGGGCGAAGCGCCGCTGCTCGCGGCTTTGCGCGAACTGGCCGAGGAAACTGCCTGCGCGCTTGAAGACCCGCGCGAGCTGGCGGTGATCGAGGAGCCGCTCGCCGGGACCATCAACCGCGTCCACGTCATCACCGGCCGCGCGCGGGGGGTGCCGCAGGGCGATGGACGCGAGATCGTCGCGGCGGAGTTTTTCGCGCCTGACGCTCTGCCGCCCAATCTGGCCGAGCAGTTGCAGCGCAACCTGGCTGACTGGATCAGAACAGCGAAAGCTGGCTCGCGGACCTGACCATGGGCGGGGCCTCGGGCTCGTCCTCGGTCAGCTGTGACAAGGTCAGCCCCATCAGCCGCACCGGCTGGGGCAAGGGCACCAGCTCCTCCAGCAGGGCATGGCCAATCTCGGCAAATTGGTTGCGGTCCTGCACTGGCTGGGGAAGCGAGCGGGCGCGGGTCAGGCCGGTGAAGTCCTTGAGCTTGAGCTTGAGCGTCACGGTCCGGCCCTCAGAGCGGCTGCGCTCGATCCGGTCCCAGCACAGGCGAACGATCCGCTCGAGCTGCTCGCGCAGCGCCGCGCCGGATGAGATGTCATGATCGAAGGTCCGCTCCGCACCGACTGACTTGCGCGCCCGGTCGGCCTTGACCCGGCGCAGGTCGATGCCGCGCGCGGCACGGTAGAGATAGTCCGCCTGGCTGCCGAAATGCTCGCGCAGGAAATGGATGTCCTTGGCGGCCAGGTCAGCCCCGGTCTCGATCCCCAGCTGCTTCATCTTGTCCGCCCCGCGCGGGCCGATCCCGTGAAAGCGGCGGACCGGCATAGCCGCAACAAAAGCCGCGCCCTCGCCCGGGCGGACCACGCAGATCCCGTCGGGCTTGTTCTGGTCGCTGGCCAGCTTGGCGATGAACTTGTTGTAGGAGACCCCGGCGCTGGCGGTCAGCCCGGTCTCGGCCTTGATCCGCGCCCGGATCAATTCGGCGATCCGGGTGGCCGAGCCGATCCCCTTCACGTCGGCCGTGACATCGAGATAGGCCTCGTCGAGCGAGAGCGGCTCGACCAGCGGGGTATAGTCGCGGAAGATGTCGCGGATCTGGTGCGACACAGCGGTATAGGCCGCAAAGCGCGGACGGACGAAGATCAGCTGGGGGCAGAGCCGCTTGGCGGTGATCGAGGGCATGGCCGAACGGCAACCGAACTTGCGGGCTTCGTAGGAGCAGGTGGTCAACACGCCGCGCGGGCCGTCGCCCCCCACGGCCACCGGCTTGCCACGCAGCGAGGGATCGTCGCGCTGTTCGACGCTGGCGTAGAAGGCGTCCATGTCGACATGGATGATCTTGCGCAGCCCCTGGCCCGGGGCGTCGTCGAAATCGTCGGGGTCGGCAGGTTCGGCCATTTTGTCAGGCCTACCCATGCGAATTCAGTCTGGCCAGCGCGGGCGGAACAGGCCAAGGGCTTGGCCATGCCATCCATGAGTCCTCCTGCCCCCGGCGCCAAGCTGGGTGAGCGCGAATTTGTCGCGCTGATGGCCATGATCATGGCCCTGCAGGCGCTGTGCATCGATTCGATGCTGCCGGCGCTGGGGATCATGGCCGAGGACCTGGGCGTGCGCGACCCCAACCAGCGACAACTGATTGTGGGTGTCTATCTGATCGCGGCCGGTGTGGGTTCACTGTTTCCTGGTGCATTGGCTGACCGGTTTGGCCGCCGCCCGGTGCTGTTCGCCAGCCTGGCGGCCTATGTCGGCCTCACCGTGGCCTGCGCACTGGTGACGGATTTTACCGCCCTGCTGGTGCTGCGCGCCGCCCAGGCAATCACCAGCGCAGGGCTGTCGGTCCTGCCCAATGCGATCATTCGTGACCGCTTTTCGGGCGACCGGATGGCGCGGGCGCAATCGACCGTGGCGGTGATCTTCATGATCGTGCCGATGGCCGCGCCCAGCTTCGGCCAGGCGATTCTGGCGGTGGCAAGCTGGCGCTGGATCTTCGGCGGCATGGCGCTGCTGGGGGTGGCGGTCTGGCTGTGGGCCTGGATTCGCCTGCCCGAAACGCTCGATCCGGCCAACCGCCAGTCGATCGCCCCGCGCGCAATCGCTGTGAACATGTGGACCGCGGCCAGCAACCGCGCCTCGATGGGTTATGTCATCGGCGCGGCGCTGCTGGTCTCCGGCCTGTTCGGCTATATCAATTCGGCCCAGCAGCTGGTGGCCGAGCATTTCGGGGCCGGGGCCACCTTCCCGCTGATCTTTGCCCTGATGGCCGGCGGCATGGCTGTTGCCAACTTCTTCAACTCGCGGATCGTCGAGCGGTTCGGCGCGCGGCGCGTTTCGCACACCGCCCTGCTGGCCTTCATCGTGGTCAGCGCGGTGCAGGTCTGGATGGCGCATCTGCCGCACCAGACGCTGTGGCAATTCGTGACGGTGATGGGGTTGAACATGTGCCTGATGGGCTTCCTCGGCGCCAATTTCGGCTCGATCGCGCTACAGCCGTTTGCCCGGATTGCCGGGGCGGCCAGTTCCTTCCAGATGTTCGT
>Ga0073920_1000004_pt1 | contig 53878 bp, 55 predicted proteins | sample GWRWT4_2Sept14_2_FD_70953 | JGI IMG/M metagenome (GOLD analysis project Ga0073920, IMG submission 70953) | Sand microcosm microbial communities from a hyporheic zone in Columbia River, Washington, USA - GW-RW T4_23-Sept-14 | ecosystem: Engineered > Artificial ecosystem > Sand microcosm >...
TGGTACCGCGACGTGCTCGATCACATGCGGCGGACCATGCGGCGGATCGCCGGGTTGAACGAAACGCTGGCCTCGGTGGTCGAAACCGCCAGCCTGCTTGAACAGCACCGCCAGGGCATGATGGCCAGGCAGCTCGCCGCCTGGGCCGCGATCCTGGCCGTGCCGACGGCGATTGCCGGAATCTATGGGATGAACTTCGAGTACATGCCCGAGCTACGCCAGTCCTGGGGCTATCCGGCAGTCATGGCGCTGATCGGCTCGATCTGCGGCGGCTTGTGGCTGCGCTTCAAGCAGATCAACTGGCTCTGAACGCGCCTTAGCCGGCCAGGGTCTTGCCCAGCAGGGTTTGCTGCCAATAGGTGGTGAAGAACACGTTGTCCGGATCGCGCTGGGTGCGCAGGTCCAGGAAGTCCTGGAACTTTGGCAGGTTGGACTGGTAATAGGCGGCCCAGGTCTCGAACCCGTAATAGGGCACGAATTTGCCCCAGTGGAACCGGAACGGGACATCGTGCGTCTGCAGCAGGTCCCAGTATTGCTCGAAAAAGCCGTGGGCCAGGTCCGGGCCGCCCTCGTTGTCGCGGTACCAATAGGCATCGAACCGCACGACCCCGTCCTTGTACTCGTCGGTCCCGTCGCTGTAGCTGGGGTTGAGCCAACCGGGTGACGGCGCGGCGGCATAGATTTCCTGCGCGAAGTACCCGGTGGCCTGGTAGCCGCCATTGTCGAACATTCCCTTGAACAGGGTCATGGCCTGCTGGGTAAACTGGATCGGCACCCAGATCTCGACGAATTCGGTGCTCAGCAGCACGTCGTCGGCGGTGTTGTCCATCGGCAGGCTGCGCCAGTACCAGTCATGGAACGGGTCGCCGCCTTCCTTTTTGGTCGAAATGGGCGTGAAGAACGGCAGGACCTTGGGATAGATCAACCGCATCGCCCCCTTGATGCTGCCGATCACACCGCCCACGGCTAGCACGAGCCAGCCGACCGCTTGGGATTTGAGCTTTGTCCACGCCCAGCCAGGCTGGTCGCTGAAGATTCGGGCGATATTGGCATAGTACCGCGCCACCTTGGTTTTCAGCAGCGCGTTGATTCGTGTCGAGTCTGAGTTGCCGACCAGTACCAGCAGCAGCGCGGCCAGCAGCATTTCGGTCTGCTTGGGAAAGGTCGGCGGGAATTGCTGATACTGGATCAGATTGGTGTTGGAAAAGGGCACCCGGCTCGCCCGCCAGATCTGCGCAGCCGCATGCCCTTTCTGCGGATACCAGGTCATCCGGCTGTAGTCTGTGTCGGTCAGGAACTTCTGGAGTGACGGGCGATCATCGTCGCCTGGCCCGAACAGGTCGATCGGACAGAGCGGATCGTTTGGCCCGCCCTCATCGGGAGTGGGTGGATAGGTCTCTTCAGTGCCCTGGATATTGTACATCGGCGCCAGTTGGAATCGCATCCGGGTGACGATCCCGAGCAGCCCCATGGCGGTCAGGAAGGCGGGAAAGATCGGGTTGCTCTGTTCGATCCATTCGGCATTGCCGAGTCCGTCGACCACCCGGAAGGCAATGACATTGTCGAAGGCATATTTGACCGACCCCCCGGCCGAACCGGTGCCGACGAAGCCTGCCACGGTCTGGTGGGTAATGCCGCCGGTGATGTTCACCGCCCAGCCCTTCTGCGCGATTTGATAGAGCATCGAGTTTTCGAGCGTCGACTGCCCGAACGGGTCGAGCGGGTCCTGACCCAGATGGCAACCTGGCCCGACCTCGACGATTCCGTTCGTCTCGTCGATCCAGGCGAGATCGGCCATCTTGTCGAAGGCGATATTGATATTGGGGCCGGTCGGCGGGCTTTCTTCCAGGGTCTTGTCTGGCTGATTAGGGCCGCCGGCCGCATCGGTATAAATCGACCAGGCGATCGAATGGGTCGCACCGCGCGCGCGGACCTGCAGCTTGTTGGCGCGGGCATATTGCACCAGCGCGATCACGTCTGCCTCGGATGTTGGATGATAGAATCCGTCAGCGGCGGGTGAAATCGGTGGTGCCATGGTCTTGCCCCCTTGTTGGTCAGTTCAGGTCGCAGTCTCGCTCATCGTGTCAGGCACGGCATTTTCTGCCGCCAGATGCCAGATCCGTTCAAACACCTCGCCGTTGCGCTGCCGGACAGGGTCGGCCTGGCGCGAAGTGCGGATCGTGCCGAGGAACACTTCGAGGTCCTCGTCCGGATAGACCCGGCGCAGTTCGCGCATGTCGGCCACGGCCGCCGCGTCATCGCCTAGTTCGGCATGGAAGATCGGCCGCAGCATCAGTCCGGTGTGATCGCCGGGCATGATCTTCAGGATCTTGCTGGCCGTATCGCGCGCCTCTTCCAGACGGCCGGCACCATAGAGCGCCCAGCAGCGGTTGATCAGCGAGATCGACAGGCTGAAGCCGCTGGGGGCCAGGTGATCGGCCCGGTCAAGCAAGGCGATCGCCTCGTCATACCGTTCGACCCGGGTATAGGCTCCGCCCAGCGCCTGGAGCGCATCGGCCTGTTCGGGGTTCAACTCGACCGCTCGCTCGGCCAGCTGCAGCGAGGTGTCCCAGTCCTGATTGTAGTACCGCACCAGCGAGGCCTGGACCAGCACCAGCGGATGGTTGGGGTTGAGCTTCACCGCCCGGTCGCAGCGCTGCAGGGCCTCTTCCAGCAATTCCGGATTGCGGCTGCCCAGTCGCTGGTACAGCAGACCTAGCAGCAGGCCCAGGTTCGCCTCGGTCTGGGCCAGGTTTGGGGCCAGTTCCACGGCGCGGCGGGCGTGAACGATCGCCTCGCGCAGCCCTTCGGGCAACATCCGCGGGATCAGCATCCAGCCGCGCTTCATCGCATCCCACGGCGAATCGTTGGCGGTCTTCTTGCTGGCGCGGTCCATTTCGATATTCTGGATCTGCACGCCGATATGGCGCGATACGTCATCGACCAGATCGTCGAGCAACTCGAGCTGTTCACCGGCGGCGCGGTCAAACCGCTCGGTCCACAGGATCGCGCCGGTCTTCGCTTCGAGCAGTTGCGCCGAGACACGCAAGGTGCCGCCGATCCGGCGGACATTGCCCTCCATCAGGTAGTCGGCCCCCAAGGCTGCGCCGATCCGGCGGACGTCGCTATCCTGGGCACAGGCGCTGGCGATCGCGCCGTGGGCGATCAGGCTGAGCCCACGCCCGCGCGACAGGGCGATCGAGATATCCTCGGCAATGGCGTCACCGAAATCCTCGTCCTCCGGGCGGCCGCTGCGGTTGGTGAAAGGCATGACCGCCAGCGTCGGGCGCTTGCTGGTCTTGCGGAGCGGGGCCGGCGGCGTGGCCATCGCGCGCAGCAATTCGCCCCCGTCGGCCACCGCGCGATGCTCGGCCGGGCGGCCCGAGACGATCTGGCGGCGGACGTCGTCGAGCAGATTGCGCCAGACCGGATCGGACGTGTCGCCATGCCAATGCATCATGTCGGCGGTCTGAGTCAGTTCGAACATGACCGGCCGCTCGCAGGCTTCGATCGTGACCGGCACCATGGTCTTGTTGCGATCCGCAATGGTTGCCTCGGCCCGGACCCAGCGCGACGCGACCGAGCGGGGCGACCACAGCACCACAACAGCCTTGGCCTGCCGCAGCGCCCGCTCAGTCACCTCGTCATAGGTTTCGCCCGAGCGCAGGGTAACGTCCCACCACACCGACAAGCCTTCGGCGGCGAACCCCTCGGCAAAGAGCCGGGCCCGCGACTGGTCTTCCCGATTGTACGACAGGAAGATGTCGTCCATTTTGTCCTCAGTTGGCGGTGTATAGGCGGAAGGCTAACGCTTTGGTGGTACTAAGTCAAAGCCCGTAAATCCGGGGCTTGCAGCCTGGCCGCGAACTATTCTGGCGAGCCCTGAGAGTGTTGCCCTATGCGCTGATCGGCAAGGTCGGCCAAGTTCCGGCCACCTCGCCGCCGTTGTACAGCACGATATCGCCAAACTGCAGGAACAGCGCCTCGCTTTGATCGGGGCGGAGGAAGACGTGATCGTCGACCTTCAGGTCCACTTGGCGCGAGCCGGTCAGCAATTCCTGGTTCGATGAGCGGCCGAACAGCTTCGAATATTCCAGCCCCGGCGGCGAGACGGGCCTCGCCAGCCAGTGCCCGCCATGGATGAAAAACCCGCGCTGGGTGTTGCGGTCCCACCAGTGCAGCGGGCCGGACAGCGCGGCGAGGCCTGGCAGGTCCTGATCGGCGCTAGCCTTGATCACCGGGGTGGCGATGAAGGCAGCGGGCTGGAGCGCGCCGAGATCACCATAATCAAAATCCCCCGGCTTCACGAAGGCTGAGCCGACCGAAACCTCGTTCGCGACGGTCCCGGCGCAGTGGCGCGAGAAGGTCGGGCTGCCGGCGGTGTTGAGCGTCAGCTTGGCGGGATCAAGCCCGGCTTCCTTTGCCGCGCCAATCATCGCCCGATAGATCGCCTGCGCATCGGCAAAGGCCCCATCCGGGCTGGGCATCTTCGGGACATGCGGGTCATAGCCCATCAACCCGGCGATGCTGGCACCGTTGCTCGCCGCAGCCTTGGCCGCCGCAGCCAGCGCCGCCGGTTCGGTGAACCCGCCGCGATGGAGGCCGACATCGATCTCCAGGCTGGCGCGCCAGGTCAGATTGCGGGCCGTGGCGACTGCACCATAAGCCGCCAGCCGCTCGGGCGTATCGATCAACCACTGAATGCCACTAATCGCCTCAGCCCCGGCCTTGTCGATCACACGGGCAAATTCGGCGGCAGGCAGCGGCTTGCCCAGCAGGTAGTCAGCCTGCGGGTGCAGCGGCAGCATTTGCAGCAGCATTTCTGCGCTGAACACCATCAGCCGCTGCGTCCCCATCCCCGCCATCACCGCGCCCAGCAGGCCGGGCGAGGGGAGTGACTTGGCCACCACACGCAAGGGCAGCTTACCCGCCGTGACCCGGCTGCGGATCGCGGCAATGTTGGCGGACAGGCGCTGCCGGTCGATCACCAGCACCGGGTGCATCAGCCCGGCCCGCTGCAATGCGGCTGACAGGCCGGCGAAGTAGGGATCGTGCATTCCGCTTCCTTCCGCCGGGCGCAGCGCAATCAGGCCCGCCCCGGCCAGGGCCGCACCGCCGATCAGGACCGTGCGCCGCTTCATCCGAAAATCTTCTGCAGGAAAGGGTTCATCATCCGCCCCTGCGGGTCAAGGCTGCGGCGCACGGCATTGGCCTCGGCGAACTGCGGGTAAAGCGCCGCCAGTTCCGCTGCGCCGAGCGAATGGAGCTTGCCCCAGTGCGGCCGCCCGCCAGCCTCGCGCAGCACCGGTTCGGCCAGCCGTGCCATCCAGTCATGCGGTTCCTTGTAATAGGCATGGACCGCGATCGAGCCGCTCTCTTGGCTGTAGAAGGGGGAGAGCCAGGCATCGTCGAGGGCGATGATCCTTGCCTCGATCGGGAAGAACACGTCGGTCGCCTCGCGCTCGATCCGGGCGATGATCTCGCGCAGCGCACCGACCTGTTCGGCGATCGGCAGGTGGTATTCCATCTCCTTGAACCGCACCGGGCGCTCGTTGGAAAGGAGCTTCCAGCCCTCGTCGATCGCGATCTCGGGCGGAATGTCTGCCAGCGCCGCGCTCGCCAGTTGCTTGCGCAGGCCCGGCGTGAACTCGAAGACATCGCGCAGGGTCTTGAGGCTCATCAGCGTGTCGGCGTCCTGGTCCGGCCCGCGCGGGCGGACCGGTTCGTCAGTCACGTCATGGGTGATCAGCGCCGACTTGCCGGTGAAGGGCAGGACCAGGAATTCGGCGTTGCGGTGCCGCGCGGCCAGTGCTGGCCAGTCCTTCAGCAGGGCCTCGGTGTCGACAAGCCGCACCTCCTTGCGCACGCGGCTGAGCGGCTGGTTGGCCAGCGTGACTTCGCTGAGCACGCCGAACGCACCCTGGCTGACCCGTGCCGAATGGAACAGCTCGGGCCGCACATCGCGGCTGCATTCCACCACCTCGCCCGCCGGGGTGACAATCATCAGCGCCGTCACCTGACCATGCAGCGCGGTGATGCCCTTGCCGGTACCATGGGTCCCGGTCGCCATCGCGCCGCCCAGCGTTTGCTTGTTGATGTCGGGCAGATTGGGCATCTCCTGCCCGATCGCGGCCAGCGCCGGCCCAAGCGCGGACAGCCGGGTCCCGGCGCGGACGGTGGCGGTCATGGCTGCGGCATCGTGGCTGACCAGGCCGGTCATCCGGTCTAGCGAGAGCAGGGTCCCGTCGGTCGGCACCAGCGCGGTAAAGCTGTGCCCCGCGCCGACCGGGCGGATCGGCACCGGCGCGCTGCGCAGCACCTGCGCCAGTTCGGCCTCGCTGGCCGGCGCAGCGCGCTGCGCCGGGTAGGAATGCTCCATCCCAGCCCAGTTCTGCCAGACCACCCGGCCCTGCGCATCAGTGGCGGGCAGGGCGGCGGGTTCACGGTCAAGCCAGATGCGGCGTCCGGCGAGACCGCCTGCGCCCAGGGCCAGCACACCCACACCGCCCAGCAGGACCTTGCGCCGCGTCGTCATTGTTCGCGTCCCGCCATGAAGCGGATCAGCGCTGCCGTATCCGCCGGAGTGCAGGTGAAGCATTGCCCGCCCGCCGGCATGGCCCCGAAGCCGACCAAGGCGTGCTGCAGCAGCACTGCCTCACCCTTGGCCCAGCGGGCGTCCCACTGGGTGCGGTCACCGGTCAATGGCGCCCCCGAGTCCGCGACCACATGGCAGGCCTTGCACGAGCTGTCGTAAAGCGCGGCCAGCTTGGCATCGGCCGGCTTGAGCGCGGCGCTCTGCTCGGGCGTCAGTGGTTGGGGCGGAGCCTCACAGGCCGCCAGGGCCAAAGGCAGTGCAAAAACCAGGCGTCGCATGATTCTCCCCTTCCTTCACGTCGAAATCTAGCTATAGCTATATTTCTGTCAAGGAGGCAGTGCCGTGATCCGCAAACCCACCCAGCAGCGCGCCCTGGCGACTTACGAGCGGCTGCTCGATGCGGCGGGGGAACTGCTGGCGGAAGTCGGGGTGGAGCGGATCAGCACCAATCTTGTTGCATCGCGCGCCGGGGTCAGCCCGCCGACGCTCTATCATTACTTCGTCGACAAGTACGCGTTGCTGGCGGCGCTGGGAGAGCGGCTGATGGCCGCCCAGAACGCACTGGTCGGGCTGGGCGCGGCGGCAGACGAGGCCGAGATCGCCGAAATCCTTCTGGCCCATGTCGCCCTGACCGAAGCCAGTCCCGGCGGGCCGTGGATCATGCGGATGCTGCGCGCCGTGCCGCAACTCGCCGAGGTCCGCCTCGCCTCGCACCGCGCGCTGACCGCGCAGCTGGTCGCCCAGGCGCTGGCGGCTGAGCCGGGGCAGGACCGCGCCCCGCTCGAACGCCGGGCGCGGCTGGCGGTCGATCTGGGTTATTGCGCGATCGAACTGGTGTTCGACGAACCGGGCCTAGAGCCGCGCGCGGTCATGCAGGACGCCGCTCGCGCGATCAGCGCGGTGCTGGCCGGTTAGGCAATCGCCCCGAACAGGTCGTGCTCGTCAGCGTCCTCGATCGTCACCTGAACGATATCGCCGGGCTGCAGACTGGCCGGCACTTCGCGCAAGTGAACCGCGCCGTCGATCTCAGGCGCATCGGCCTGTGAGCGGCCGGTCGCGCCGATATCGCCGTCTTCGTCGGGCTCGCCGACAAGGTCGATGATCACCGGCAGGGTCCGGCCGATCTTGGCCTGGAGCTTGGCGGCGCTGATTGCCTCGGTCTTGGCCATGATCCGGGCGTAGCGCTCTTCCTTGACCGCTTCCGGCACGGCGCCGGGCAGGTCGTTGGCGGCAGCGCCGGCAACAGGCTCGAAGCGGAAGGCGCCAACGCGGTCGAGCTGGGCTTCGTCGAGCCAATCGAGCAGGTACTGGAAATCCGCCTCGGTCTCACCGGGGAAGCCGACCACGAAGGACGAGCGTACTGCGATATCGGGGCAGATCTCGCGCCAGGACTTCAGGCGTTCGAGCACCTTGGCTTCATTCGCCGGACGCTTCATGGCTTTCAGCACGCTGGGGCTGGCGTGCTGGAACGGAATGTCGAGGTAAGGCGTCAGCAGCCCTTCGGCCATCAGCGGGATCACCGCATCGACGTGCGGGTAGGGATAGACATAGTGCAGCCGCACCCACGGCGCCTGGCCTTCGGGGGTGCGCAGCTGGCCGAGTTCGCGGGCCAGGTCAGTCATGTGGGCGCGAACCTCGCGGTCCTTCCACATGCGGCTCTCATGCCGGATATCGACGCCATAGGCCGAGGTATCCTGGCTGATCACCAGCAGTTCCTTGGTACCGGCCGCGACCAGCTTTTCGGCCTCACGCAGCACGGCATCGACCCGGCGGCTGGCGAGCTTGCCGCGCAATTGCGGGATGATGCAGAAGGCGCAGGCGTGATTGCAGCCCTCGGAAATCTTCAGATAGCTGTAGTGGCGCGGGGTCAGCTTGACGTCGGGCTGGGGGATCAGATCGATGAATGGGCCTTGGCTCGGGGGCGCGGCTTCATGCACTGCCTCGACCACGGCTTCGTACTGGTGCGCGCCGGTCACGGCCAGGACCTGCGGGAAGCGGGCGCGGATCGTCTCGGCCTCTTCGCCCATGCAGCCGGTGACGATCACGCGGCCATTTTCGGCAATCGCCTCGCCAATCGCGGCCAGGCTTTCTTCCTTGGCGGAATCGAGGAAGCCGCAGGTGTTGACCAGCACGACATCGGCCCCGGCATAGTCGGGACTCATCGCATAGCCATCGGCGCGCAGCCGGGTGAGGATCCGTTCGGAATCGACCAGCGCCTTTGGGCAGCCAAGGCTGACCATGCCCACGCGCTTCTGGTCGGGAAGTTCGATTGCCATGGCCGCGCCCCCTACACGCGAAGCGCCGCCTGCGCTACCTCTGCGCGAAAGGAGACGGAAATGGGCGCGATGGACTGGTTGGGCGTGGTTCTGGCAGCATTGGCGGCCAGCGCGGTGATGGCGTTGGCCTTCCGGCAGGGCCGGACGGGCTGGTTGTTCGCTGCCGTGCCGCTCAACCTCGCTTCGGCGCTGATGCTGGGCCACGCGCTGGCCCGGATCGGGCCGGAGAAGCTCGCGGCCAAGCCGCAGCTGTTCTTCATGCAGTCAGGCGGGCTGGCGCTGGCCTTCGTGATCCCGTCGCTGTGGCTCACGCAATTGCGCGATGGCGCGCCGCGCCGTCGGACCGTGAACGACAGCCTGGCCTTCCTCGCCGCCTATCTCGCGATGGGCGCCGTGTTCTGGTTGCGCGCTTAGCCGACGATCTCGCTGATGCGGTGGTGCGGCAGCAGGCGCCAGGCGGCATAGGCCAGGATCACCTGCACGGCCTCTATCACCATCGGCACGGCAAAGCCGGGGGCGGTGCCATCCATTGCTGCGCTCACCAGCCGGCCGGTGAAGGCGATCCCCATCAGCAAGCCGGGGACCAGCAGCAGATCGCCATTGCGCCGCCAGCCGCCCCACAATTGGCAGCCGCCGGCGACGAGGAAGAAGGCAGTCAGGTCGGCGCGCAACACGGCCATTCCGGCGGGACCGCTCGCCGTCACGGGGAAATTCGCCTGCATCGATGTCGGATCAATCAGAAAGCCGATCCCCAGCATAAGATTGAACAGGCCGAACAGGAACAGCAGGGCGGTCAGGATCAGGCGCATGGCGGTAACTTTCCCCGTTTTGACGATCTTAACCTCTGTGCCCCACGGAAATCGGGAAAGCAAAGCCTGTTGCGCAAGGGGATTGGGCATTGCACAAGCTGGTCACCATGAATGGTCCTCGAATTCTTCTGATCGTTGGCGGCGGGATTGCCGCCTACAAGTCGTGCGAGCTCGTCCGGCTGATCCGCAAGCATGGCGGCGAGGTGACTTGCGTGCTCACCAATGGCGGCGCGCAGTTCGTCACGCCGATGACGCTGGCCGCGCTAAGCGAGAACCCGGTCTATACCTCGCTCTGGGACCTCAAGAACGAGGTCGAGATGGGGCACATCCAGCTCTCGCGCCAGGCTGACCTGATCGTGGTCTGCCCGGCGACGGCGGACCTGATGGCCAAGATGACCCACGGCATTGCCGATGATCTGGCGACGACCCTGCTGTTGGCGACTGACACGCCGGTAATGGCGATCCCGGCGATGAACGTGCGGATGTGGGAAAACGCCGCGACTCAGGCCAATGTCACCGCGCTGCGCGAACGCGGGATCGCGGTGATGGAGCCGGACGAAGGCCCGATGGCCTGCGGCGAGTTCGGCCCCGGCCGCCTGCCCGAACCGATCCAGATAATGGCCGCGATCTGCGAAACGCTGTCGCTCGATCCGCCGATCGTGGCCATGCCCGAACTGACCTGGGAACCGGAAGATCCGCTGGCCGGTGTCGGCGACCTGGGCGGCCTGTCGAGCAGCCTGATCCAGCGCAGCACGACCTCGCGGATTGTCTTCGACGATGAACTGCTGCCCGAGGACGCCGTGGTCGAGGACGTGGTGCCCGATCCGGACTTTGCGGATGGGCCAGCGCCCTTTGTTGAACTGCCCGATCCGGTGCCCGGCGATTCCGGTCCGATCCTGGTCAAGAAAGGCAAGGCCCGCGCCGCCCCGCCGACCGATGCCGAGGCGATCAATCACCTGGTGATGAACCAGGCTCCGCCCGAGCCGCTGCTGGGCGATGCCCCGGCCGAAGCGGCACCGGAGGCCGAGGTTGCCGCCGATCCGCTGGCCGGTCAGCCCGATTTCGAAGAAGCGCCCGAGCACCGTCCGCTGTTCGGCAAGCACGTGCTGATCACCGCCGGCCCGACGCATGAGCCGATCGATCCGGTCCGCTACATCGCCAACCGCTCCTCCGGCAAGCAGGGCTTTGCCATCGCCGCTGCCGCTGCCCGCGCGGGTGCGCGGGTCACGCTGGTGTCCGGTCCGGTCGCCCTGCCGACCCCGCCGGGGGTTGACCGCATCGATGTCGTCACCGCGCGCGAAATGGCTGAAGCAGTGCGCCGCTCGCTGCCCGCCGATGCCGCCGTGATGGTCGCCGCCGTGGCTGACTGGCGGACTGAAGATTACGCGCCCGAGAAGATGAAGAAGCGCGGTTCGGCCCCGCCGGCGCTGCGCTTGACCGAGAACCCGGATATCCTCGCGATGGTCTCGGTCAGCGACAAGCGGCCCAAGCTCGTCGTCGGCTTTGCTGCCGAAACCGAGAAAGTGCTGGAGCACGCCAAGGACAAGCGCAAGCGCAAGGGCGCCGACTGGATCGTGGCCAATGACGTGTCGGGCACGGTGATGGGGGGCGATACCAACCTCGTCCACATCGTTTCGGCCAAGGGCATTGACCACCTGCCCGAACTGCCCAAGGACGAGGTCGCCGTTGCCCTCGTCGAAAGAATTGCCGATGCCCTTAATGCCTGATGTCCCCGTGGCCGTGATGCGGCTGCCGCATGGGGAAGGGCTCGATCTGCCGGTTTACGCCACCGCTGGTGCGGCCGGCATGGACGTCGTTTCGGCCGAAGATGTGACCCTTGCCCCCGGCGCGCGCCACGCGGTTGCCACGGGGCTGGCCATGGCGATCCCGGCCGGGTTCGAAATTCAGGTCCGCCCCCGTTCTGGTCTGGCGCTGAAGCACGGGATCACCGTGCCCAATACCCCCGGCACGATCGACAGCGACTATCGCGGCGAGCTGAAGGTGATCCTGATCAACCACGGAAGCGAAGATTTCGCGATCCGTCGCGGTGACCGGGTAGCGCAACTGGTGCTCGCCCCGGTCACGCGGGCCGGCTGGGTTGAAGTCGATAGCCTGGATGAAACGGCGCGCGGGGCTGGCGGCTTTGGCTCGACCGGCGGGGTCGTTTCGCTCAAAGGCTGAACCACGGGTTCTGCGGGCACAAAAAAAGGCGGGCCTGTTGCCAGGCCCGCCCACTCGGTGTTGCAACCTTAATTGCGGCGTTTCTTCTCGGGCGCAACCGTAATCCGCACAGTTTCCCCGGAATTGCCCGGGAAGTTGGTGAACATGGCTTCGACCAGGTTGGGCACCAGGTACTGCAACCGGTTGGAGAGCGAGGCCGCTTCGGCCTTGCCTTCGAACAGGCGCTGGCCATCGGCCTTGCGATCGATCTTCAGGCTGATCCCGCTGGTGAAGACGGTGTAGCTTTCCATTCCGCCATCGAACCATGGGTCATACCAGCCGTAACCCCAGACCGAAGCCGAGCGGTAAAAGCCGCGCCGGCCATAGTAACCAAAGCGCGGGCCATACCAGGGCGACCAGAACGGATCGTCAAAACCCATAGTACGGCGCACCCGCTCACGCCCCTTGTCAACGCCGTAGTCGAACCGGACCACCAGGGTGGCGGCTTCGGGCGGGGCCGGGCGATAGCCCAGCGCACCCATCCGGTCCTCGACCAGGCGGGAGTACTGCGCAAATTCCAGCCCGCCGGCGAGCGCCGGATCATCGGCCACGACCGTAAAGGTCTGGCCCTGCGGCGCCGGCAACTGGCTGGCAAAGCGGGTGACCTGACTGTTGAAATTGGAGGCACAGGCGCTCAGCGTGAGCAGGAGCAGGGGCACCACCGCCAGCTTGAGCCGGCCGAATGGCGAGACGGGTGCATGCGACATGGAACCGGAACTCCGTAAACCGGCCCGCCGCGAATCGACGCGCGGACCAGTGCAAAGGTTAGCATTGCCGCGTCGGTAAGGAAGCGCCGCTTAATCGGGGTTGAATAGGCTCAGGCGATCAGGCTCGTACCAGGGTGCTGCTGGCCCGCCGCGCGCGCAGACCCAGACCGACCACGCCGCTCCCCAGGATCATCATCAGCCAGGTTGACGGTTCAGGCACAACCGAGATCAGCCGCAGGCTGCTGAGGCTGCCCGACACAATGCCATTCACCCGCTCCTGACCCGGAGGCCACAGGCTGGGATCCGAGAAGCGCACGGTGAAAGAGCCATTGACGGTCGATCCCAGCTGAGCGCCGAGCGCGGCGAAATCAATCTGGGGGCCGCTGTTAGGCAGCAGGCCGGGCGCGCCACCGAAGCTCAGGAAAGTCGAGTGCGGGTAATAGACCCCGACATAGGCCGAAGCCGGGACCGGGACCGGCTGCTGCCCGGTCCAACTCGCCGGATAATTGCTGGCATTGATGAAAACGCCATTCCCGCCGCCGGGGCCTGAACGAACCAGCGTGGAACTGGCGGGATTGCCCGCCAGGGTCTCGATCGGGGGTGAGTAGCTGTAGGAGCCGCTCGCCGTCTGAATCGTGTAAGTCAGCTTGGTTAGCGGCGAGTAGTAGTAGGTCAGGTTCCAGGTGGGATCGTTCAAAATGTCGGGATTGGTGTAGCTGATCCTGTCCGGATCATAGCCGAAGGTGCCACTGAAGGTCTGACCGTCGGCAAACCCCCAGTCAGGGTTGACGCTGCCGTCCAGCAGCGCGCTCAGATCGAGCGTGCCTGAAAAGGCATAGATCTTCTCCGCCGCAACGGCCGGACTGGCCACCGAAGCCAGCAAACAAGCAACAATAGCTGTGGTGCGACCCACCATGTGCAATTCTCCCGCGGAACCATGTCCGAGGGGGACAGGCTAACGCAATTGCCTTGCCGCGCAAGTGCTTAGCGCCGGCGCCCAGTCCCGCCCTGAAACAGTGGCCTAGCCGCGCACCAGCCCCAGCGCCGCGTAAGCCTTCTCCAGCGTCGGCACGGCCAGCGCGCGGGCCTTTTCGGCGCCCTGGCGCAGGATCGCGTCGAGCGCGGCGCGGTCCTGGCGCAGATCGACGAAGCGGGCGTTGATCGGGGCCAGGCTTTCGACCAGCAGCTCGCCCAGCGCCGGTTTGAACTTGCCGAAGCCTTCGCCGCCGAAGCGGGCCAGCACCGCGTCCTGGCTCTCGCCCGACATGGCGGCATAGATGCCGACCAGGTTGGCGGCCTCGGGCCGTCCGTCCAGTCCGCCCTTGTCGCTCGGCAGTGGCTCGGGATCGGTCTTGGCCTTCTTGACCTTGGTCATGATCGTATCGGCATCGTCGGTAAGGTTGATGCGGCTCATGTCCGAAGGATCGGACTTGCTCATCTTGGCCGCGCCATCGCGCAGCGACATGATCCGGGCGGCTTCGGACGGGATGATCGGATCGGGCAGAGTGAAGACCTCTTCCCCGGCGCCAAAATCATTGTTGAACTTCTGCGCGATGTCGCGCGCCAGTTCCAGGTGCTGCTTCTGGTCATCGCCGACCGGCACATGGGTGGCCTGATAGAGCAGCACATCGGCGGCCTGGAGCACCGGATAGGTGAACAGCGCGACCGAGGCCCCTTCGCGGTTCTTGCCGGCCTTGTCCTTCCACTGGGTCATGCGGTTGAGCCAGCCCATCCGGGCCGTGCCGTTAAGCAGCCATTGCAGTTCGGCGTGCTGGGGCACCTGGGCCTGATTGAACAGTATCGCGCGATCGGGATCGATCCCGCAGGCGACCAGCGCCGCCACCATTTCGCGGGTGTTTGAAGCCAGCTCAGCCGGGACGTGCGGCTGCGAGATCGCGTGGAGATCGGCCAGGAAGTAGAGGCACTGGCCGCCACCTGCGGTCACGTCATCCTGCATTCGCACCCAGTTGCGGATCGCGCCCAGGTAATTGCCGAGGTGCAAGTTGCCCGTGGGCTGGATACCGGAAACGACACGCATGGCTCAAACCTTCAAAGCTGACGGCGGCGCAACTGACCGATTGTGTCGCGATTGACAACGCCCACGGCCCAGGCGCTGCCAAAAAAGACCACCAGGCCCAGGCCGACGATCGCCAAGACCGCCACGATCCGTTCAAGCGGAGCGCCATGAAAAGCATCGCCGCCCAGCGGCAACGCGAACCATAGCGCCGCTCCCATCAGGGCGGCAGCCAGTATGATCCGGGCAATCCGCCCGGCCACCTGGGCTGTCAGGTGGTAGTGACCGCGCCGGTGGAGCACGCCATAGAGCATGGCCGCATTGGCCCAGGCGGCTATTGATCCGCCCAGCGCCAATCCGAAGATGCCCAGTCGCGGCACCAGCACCAGGTTCAGGCCGATGTTGATCAGCAGTGAGCAAGCGGCCGTGATCACCGGGGTGCGGGTATCCTTGCGGGCGAAGTAGTTGGGCACCAGCACCTTGACCAGGACGTAAGCCGGCAGGCCCACGACCAACCCGCCGACGACTGCGCCGGTTGCTAGGCCATCGGCCAGAGTAAAGGCCCCGCCGACATAGAAGGCGGTGGTGATCGCCGGGCCGGCCACATAGAGCGCCACTGCCGCCGGCACGGTCAGCAGCATGGCCAGTTCGAAGGCATTGCTCTGCAACCGGAAGGCGCTGTCGCGGTCATCCTTCGCAATAAAGCGCGAAAGTGCGGGCAGGATTGCCGTGCCAAGGGCGATGCCAATGATCCCCATCGGCAGTTGGTTCAGCCGGTCGGCATAGCTCAGGAAGCTGATGCTCTTGTCGGGCAGGGTGGCGATGAAAAACAGATCGATGAACCGGCTGATCTGGTAGACGCCGGCGCCAAACACCGCGGGCAGCACTAGCTTGCCGAACTCGCGCACACCAGGGGTTAGGCGCGGACGCTGGAGCCCAAGCCGGAATTGCGCCTTGCGGACCCAGAAATACAACCAGACCAGCTGGAGCAGGCCGGAAAGCGAAACCGATGCGGCCAGGTAAGTGCCGGTCGCCTGCTTGGCAGCCTCATCCGATCCGCCCATTGCCCCCAGCACCAGTGCGCCGATCAGGCAGAGGTTCAGCAGGATCGGCGCTGCGGCAGCTGCCGCGAAGCGCGACAGCGAATTCAGGATTGCCGCCAGCAGCGTCGCGATGCTCATCAAACCCAGATAAGGAAAGGCAATCCGGGCCATCAGCACGGCCAGGTCGAATCTTTCGGTATCCGCAGAAAGTGCGTCGCTGGCGAACAGGCCCATCACCCAGGGCATCACGATCAGCAGCAGCGCCGAGAACACGATCAGAATTGGGATCAGCACAGCCAGCATCTGGTTGGCGAAGGCGCGCGCGTCGGAGATATCGCCATCGTTCGTCATGCGCTGGTTGAACAGCGGCACGAAAGCCGAGGCAAAGGCCCCTTCCGCAAACAGGCGACGGAAGATGTTGGGTAGCTGGAACGCGAGTTGCCAGGCGTCCGCCACGCCGCCAGCGCCCAAAATTCGCGCCAGCAGCATGTCGCGGGCAAAGCCGAACATGCGGCTTACCGCCGTCAGCCCGCCAATCGTGCCGACGTTGCGGATCAGACTCACGCTATTGCCCCCCGGCTAGCGATCAGGCGTTGCCGACCGGTGCCGCGTCGCCTTCACCCTGCTGCGCAGCGAGCTGCTGCAGGTAGATGCCGTTGAAATCGATCGGCTCAAGCAGCAGCGGCGGGAAGCCGGCATCGCGCACGGCGTCCGCAATCACCCGGCGGGCGAAGGGGAACAGGATGCGCGGGGCTTCGGCATAAGTGAAGGCGTGCTTCGAGGCATCGTCGAGATTGCGCATGCCGAGCAGGCCGCAATAGGACAGGTCGATGATGAAGGCGGTGCCGGCATCAGCCACTGACTTCAGCGCGATCTTCAGCTCGATCTCGCTCACTTCGTCGCTCAGCTGGCGGGCGCCGATGTTGAACTGCACGTCGATCTGCGGGACTTCGGTCCACGAATAGCTGTCCGGCGCGTTGGGGTTCTCGACCGAGAGGTCCTTGACATACTGCGAGATGATCCCGGCGGCGGGCGCGGTATCGGCGCCGTTCATGGCGGGGCCTTCAAGGCCAAGGTCGGTGATGATGTTGCCTTCGTCGGACATGGTGCAGCTACTTTCGGCTGGAAATGGAGTGGAATTTGGCCGCGCGACTAGCATTGCCGGGGTGCGGCGGCAAAGGATTTTGCGCCGATGTGACCGGCTTGCGTCACTTGCCGCAAAAAATTGCCGTCAGGGCGATGTCCACGCGTTGTTCATTTGTCTTGGCTACCTATTTAGGCTTAGAGATTTGCAACGCCGCGTCGCTGCGGCAGGGACTGAGCCACGTGGACAAGACCGTCGAGATCGTCATCCTCGCCATGATCGCAGCCTTCCTGGGCCTGCGCCTCTATTCGGTGCTCGGGCGCCGGGCAGAGCACGAAGAGGAAGTGATCCAGGGCCCGCGCCCCGCTGAACCGCCGCGCGTCGCCGCCGGTGAATCGGCGGATCGCAGCCCCGCGCCGGTCCGCATGCCCGTTGCCGGCGTGACCCCCGCGATCGAACGCGGCCTGCGTGAGATCGCAGCGGTTGACCGCCGCTTTGACATCACGGCCTTCCTCGAAGGGGCCAAGGGTGCCTACCGCATGGTGCTCGAAGCCTTCTGGAAGGCTGACAAGGAAACACTCGGCGAGTTGTGCGACAAGGACGTCTTCGATGGCTTTGCCGCTGCGATCGCCGCGCGCGAAGCTGCTGGCGAGACCATGGACAACCGGTTGATCCGGATCGAAGAGGCGGTGATCGTCTCGGCTGCCTATGAAGCGCCGATGGCCCGCATCACCGTGCGCTTTGCCGCCGATATCGCCGCTGTCACCCGCAATGCCGAAGGGCAGATGGTGGCTGGCTCGCTCGACGATGCGGTTGATGCGCGTGACCTGTGGACCTTTAGCCGCAATGTTACCGCGGCTTCGCCTGATTGGCTGCTTGACGAGACTGACGAGGCCTGAGGCTTGATGCGCGGCCGGGGCATCGCTGCGCTGGCCGGGCTGGCGCTGCTGGCTGGCTGCGGCCGGATCATTCCCGCTCCGGTTGGTGTGGTTCAGCCGCCGGCCGGAGTAGCCGCCACCACTGCGCTCGCCGCCGGCTTCTGGGCCGGTCCGCCGGTCGACAGCCTGGGCATCAGCCAGCCTGACGCGGCGACTGCGCTCGCTTCCTTTCGCGAAAGCTGCCCGCGCCTCACCCGCCGCGACGATGCATCAGGCCTCACTCGTCCGACCGACTGGCAACAGGCCTGCGCTGCCGCCGCCAAATGGCCCGACGGGCAGGCCTCACGCTTCTTCGCGCAGCATTTCGAGGCGGTGAAGATCGCCGACGGCAAGGCCTTTGCAACCGGTTACTACGAACCTGAGATCGCCGGAGTGCGGACCCGCCAGCCGGGTTACGATGTGCCGGTCTATGCCGTGCCGCCCGACCTGGTGCGGGCCAGGCCGGGCGACGCCCCGCCCAATCCCAACGGCACCATGCCGCTTGGCCGCTATGACGAGAACGGGGCTTTCGTGCCCTATTACGATCGCGGCCAGATCTATGATGGCGCGCTGGACGGCAAGGGGATGGAGATCGCCTGGGCGGCTGACCGGGTCGAGATGTTCTTCTTGCAGATCCAGGGCTCGGGCCGATTGCGCGCGCCCGATGGCTCGGTGATCCGGATTGGCTATGCCGGGCAGAATGGCCTGCCTTACACTGGGATCGGCGGAGTGATGCGCCAGCGCGGGCTGCTCGGCACCCTGCCGGGGCAATACTCCGGCTCGATGCAGGGGATCATGCAATATGTGCGCGAGCAGCCGGAGGCCGGCAACGCGCTGATGCGTGAGAACCGGAGCTTCGTGTTCTTCCGCGAACTGACCGGCGACGGACCACTGGGTGCGCTGGGCGTGCCGGTCCGGCGCGAAAGCAGCGTCGCGGCCGATCCGGCCTATGTCCCGCTGGGCGCGCCGGTCTGGCTCAAGATGGAGCGGCCTGAGGCGAGCGGGCTATGGGTCGCGCAGGATACCGGCGGCGCGATCAAGGGTGCCAACCGGTTCGATACCTTCTGGGGCGCGGGCGAGGATGCCCGGACCATCGCCGGCGGGATGAGCAGCCGGGGTGAGGCGCTGCTGTTGCTGCCCAAGGGCACCGTGGCCCGGCTCGGCGCCAGCTGATGCGAACTCCGCGCGGTCTCTCGGCGGCCGAGGCTGCATTGTGGGCGCGTGTGGCGAGTACGATTGATCCGCTGCATCCGACTAAGCCACCAGTCGCCATCGCTGCCCCACTGGCACCGCCACCGCCGCCGATAAAGCAGGTCAAAGGCCGGGTTCCTCCGCCGCTGCCGGCACCGCAGCCCAAGCCTGCGCCGAGCCGCCCGCTCGATCGCCACGGCCTCGACGGCTCGTGGGAGCGCAAGCTGGCCAAGGCGCAGCTTGTCCCCGACCTGACGCTCGATCTGCATGGCCATTCGCTCGACGCGGCCCATGCCCGGCTCGATGCCGGACTGATGCAGGCCGTGGCGATGGGTGCGCGGCTGCTGCTGGTGATTACCGGCAAGCCGCGCCCCGTGGCTGCGGCTGATCGTGGCGAGCGGCGCGGCGCGATCCGCGCCAAGCTGATCGACTGGTTGGCGGCTGGCCCCCATGCGAGCCGCATCGCAGCCGTCCGTCCTGCGCATCAGCGCCATGGCGGCTCTGGGGCGCTTTACGTCGTGCTGCGCCGGCCTCGCTAAGCGCAGGTTCGGGCTAAAAAAGACACCCCCCGCACCGGGTGGTGCGAGGGGCGGCAGGGCGGAACTTGTCAGGCGCGGGTCAGAAGTTGCCCGAGCCCTTAGAAGTTGACTGTCGCCGTCACGAAGACCTGGCGCGGGTTGCCGTAGAACGCGGTCAGCGTGCCTTCGCGGCCCAGCGCCGGGATCAACGCGCCGGTGACCGGGTTGGTCAGCGGAACGCCGGTCGTGGCATTGCCGGCCATGAAGTTATAGCCCGAGGTCTTGTACTTCACGTCGAACAGGTTCTTGCCATAGACGCCCAGGGTCCAGCGCTTGTCCGGCGCGGAATAGATCAGCGAGGCGTCGACCAGCTGGTAAGCGCCCTGATCGAGGTAGGGGTTGGGCACTTCGAACTGGTAGGTCGTGCTCTTGAACGAGACGCCGGCCGTTGCGGTCAGCGCACCTTCGCCCAGCTCCGCGCGGTAGCTGGCCTGGGCATTGCCGGTCCAGGCCGGGGTATTCTGCACCTTGCGGAAGGCGGCGACGTCGGTCGGGACCGAGGCGATGTTGGTGATGTACCTCTGGAACTTGGCGTCGATGTAGCCAAGCGAACCCGACAGGGTCAGCGCGCCCAGGTTAGCGCGGGCTTCGAACTCCAAGCCCTGCATCCGCGCCTTGCCGGCGTTCGAGACCACGCCGCAGAAGCTGGGCAGGCCCGACACGGTGCAGGCGACCGAACCCGGGATCTGCACATCGGTATAGTCCATCCGGAAGGCGGCAATCGCGACGAACAGCTTGCGATCGAGCAGCGAGCCCTTGTAGCCCACTTCGTAGCTATCGACCTTCTCGGGCTTGAAGCTCAGGAAGGCGGCGATTTCGGCGTCCGATCGCACGCCATTGCTATCCAGATCCGGCGCATTGACGCCGGCACCGCGCGGGTCAAAGCCGCCGCCCTTGAAGCCCTGCGAGTAGGAGGCATAGAGGTTGTGGCCCTCGGCCGGCTTGAAGCTGATCGAGCCGCGCGGGGTGAACTTCTTGAAGGTGCTCTTGCCCTTGAAGTTGGTGCCCGGCGCGCCGAAGGCGACGCCCGCGCCGCCAAACACCGGCGAACCGCCACCCAGGTAGTTCTGGCGCAGGATCGTCGCCGAACGCTCATCCCAGGTATAGCGCCCGCCGACCGAGAGGCTGAGCTGGTCGGTCAGGTCATAGGTAAAGTCGGCAAAGCCGGCCAGGGTGTCGGTGCCGATGTCGGCGCTGGTGAAGGCGGTCAGGCCATTCAGCGTGGTGAACAGCCGCACGTCGAACTGGGTCAGCGCCTTGGCGTTGAGGTAATAGGCGCCGATCAGGCCGTTGAAGCGGCCCGAATTGATCAGCAGCTGCAGTTCCTGGCTGGTCTGGGTGTTCTTGTAGATGCCGGGGACGTCAACGTCGGTCGAGGCCAGCGCGTCGAAGTCGATCGGCGAGGCTGAATCGTCCTTGCGGTAAGCGGTGATCGAGCGGACGGTCAGCGTGTCGTTCAGCTCACCTTCCACGAACAGCGAGGTGCCCCAGGCCTTGACGTCCTGTGTGGGCGAAACAAGCCCGCCGCGGCTGTCAAAGACATTGCTCAGTACCGGCGCGCCGGTGAACTGGCTGGGAATCAGGCGGTGTCCGCCACGCTCGTTCGACTTGTCGTGGGTGTAATCGCCCGAGATCCGCGCGAAGATGCCTTCGCCATGGACTTCGACCGTGCCGCGACCGGCCCAGATGTCCTTGTTGTAGTTCTCACGCCCCGTGGTCAGGTTGTCACCGAAGCCGCCGCGCGAGAGGCGCGCCAGCGAGCCGCCGAGGCGCAGGGTGCCGTCACCCACCGGGGTGCTGGCGGTGATTACGCCATCGGCCTGGTTGTACGTGCCATAGGTGCCGCGCAGCGACAGGCGCGGATCGTTGTCGATCTTGCGGGTCACATACTTGACCGCGCCGCCGACCGTGTTGCGGCCATAGAGCGTGCCCTGCGGCCCGCGCAGCACTTCGATGCGCTGGACATCATAGATGTCAACGACGGCGGCCTGCGGACGGTTCAGGTAAACGTCGTCGAGATAGATGCCGACGCCCTGCTCGAAGCCCGAGACCGGATCCTGCTGGCCGACGCCGCGGATGAAGGCAGTGAGGGTGGAGTTGGTCGCGCGGCTGGCTTCCAGCGTGACGTTCGGGGCCTGTTCGGCCACGGCGGTGATGTCGATCGCGCCGGTCCGCTCCAGCTGGTCGGCCGAGAGCGAAGTGATCGCGATCGGCACGTCGACCAGGTTTTCCTCGCGGCGGCGCGCGGTGACGATGATCGCGTCATCGGCTTCGCTGGCGCCTTCTTCCTGGGCCAGGGCGGGGGTGGAAAGGCCGGCAAAGGCGCTGGCGATCAGCGAGGCTCGGCACAGCAGGTCAGTGGTACGCATCATGGGGCTCCTCCCAAAGAATCCTCCGGCCCGCGCGAACTCGCCCGCAGGCTCTGGATGCGACTTATATAAAAGTTGAACCAACTTTCAACTTGTATATGCTTGCATCGAGCGAAAGGACGCGCGAATGGTGGGGAAACGTGGCGCAAGTGCCACAGGGGCGGCCCGCGCCGCCCGCCGGATGGGGAGCGAAAAGATGGACGCTGCGGCCAGCCTGCTGCCGCGCGAGCCGCGCACGGAGCGTGGCCGCCGCACCCAGCGCGCGATCCTCGATGCCGCCGCCGCCGAATTCGGCGACAAAGGCTTTCATGAAAGCTCGATCGTTTCGATCACTCAGCGCGCCGGCGTGGCGCTGGGCAGCTTCTATACGTACTTCGAGAGCAAGGAGGCGCTGTTTAAGGCGCTGGTGCTCGACATGTCCGAACAGGTTCGCCAGTTGGCCCTGCCGGTCGTGGCCGAGGCGCTCAATCCGGTCGAAACCGAACTTTCGGTCCTGACTCGGTTCCTCGAATTCGCGCGCGAGCATAGCGAAATCTACCGGATTATCGACGAAGCCGAATTCGTCGCCCCGGATGCCTGGCGGGCGCATTATTATGGGGGTGCCAGCCGCATCTTTGCCCGCATCAAAGCAGCCAAGGAACGCGGCGAGATCACCGGCGAGGTCGACGAGATCCACGCCTGGGCGATCATCGGCATGAACGTGTTTCTGGGCTTGCGTTATGGTGTACTGGAGCGCGACCGCTCACCTGAAGAAGTTGCGGCCATCGCCAACCAGCTGTTGCAGCGGGGACTGCGCTAGACCTTGCCCCTCCACGCCGCTATGCGCCGCGCACCATGTCCTACCCTTCAAATTCCAGGCGCACCTTTGCCATCATCTCGCACCCTGACGCGGGCAAGACCACGCTGACTGAAAAGCTGCTGCTGCAAGGCGGGGCGATCCACCTGGCGGGCGAGGTCAAGGCGCGCGGGGCGGCGCGGCGGGCGCGGTCGGACTGGATGAAGATCGAGCAGCAGCGCGGGATCTCGGTGACCAGCTCGGTCATGACCCTCGAGCGCAACGGGGTGACCTTCAACCTGCTCGACACCCCGGGCCACGAAGACTTTTCCGAAGACACCTATCGCACGCTAACCGCGGTCGATTCCGCGATCATGGTGATCGATGCCGCCAAGGGGATCGAGCCGCAGACCCGCAAACTGTTCGAGGTCTGCCGCCTGCGCTCGGTCCCGATCATCACCTTCGTCAACAAGGTCGATCGCGAAGGTCGCTCGGTGTTCGAGACGCTGGACGAGGTCGCCGATGCCCTGGCGCTCGATGTCTGCCCGATGGCCTGGCCGATCGGCATGGGCGGCGAGTTCAAGGGCGTGCTCGATTTCGCCACCAATCAGATCAGCCGCCCGGAAGGCGACAGCCGCGAGTTCCTGGGCAAGCGCGAGGCGGCGACGACAGGCAATGTGCCGGCCGACATCGCCGAAGAGATCGAGCTGGCCCAGGTCGGCTATCCCGCCTTCGATATCGAGGCCTACCGCAATGGCGACCTGACCCCGGTCTATTTCGGATCGGCGCTCAAGAACTTCGGCGTGGCCGAACTGATCGACGCGATCGACAAATATGCCCCGCCGCCGCGCCCGCAGCCGAGTGACGCGGGCGTGATCAATCCCGATGGCAAGGAAGTCACCGGCTTCATCTTCAAGGTCCAGGCCAACATGGACCCGATGCACCGTGACCGGATCGCCTTCATGCGGCTGGTCTCCGGCACCTTCAAGCGCGGCATGAAGCTGACCCCATCGGGCAGCGGCAAGCCGATCGCGATCCATTCGCCAATCCTGTTCTTCGCCCAGGACCGCGAGATTGCCGACAATGCCGAGCCGGGCGATATCATCGGCATTCCCAACCACGGCACGCTGCGGGTGGGCGATACGCTTTCTGAAACCAACAAGGTCCGCTTCACCGGCCTGCCCAACTTCGCCCCGGAAATCCTGCGCCGCGTGGCGCTGAAGGATCCGACCAAGACCAAGCAGCTGCGCAAAGCGCTCGACGACCTTTCCGAAGAGGGCGTGATCCAGGTGTTCTATCCGGAGATCGGCGCGCAGTGGATTGTCGGGGTGGTCGGCCAGCTGCAGCTTGAAGTGCTGATCAGTCGGCTCGAGGCCGAGTACAAGGTCGAGGCCATGCTCGAAGCTTCGCCCTTCGATACGGCACGCTGGATCAAGGGCAGCGATGCCGCGCTGAAAGCCTTTGCGGACTTCAACCTGTCAAACCTGGCCAAGGACCGCGACGGCGATCCGGTGTTCATGGCGCGCTCGAGCTGGGATGTCGGCTACCAGCAGGAAAAGAACCCCGAGCTGGTCTTCTCGGCGACCAAGGAGCGTTGAGCTTCCACCCGTCATCCCCGCGAAAGCGGGGACCCATCTCCTGCGATCGCCGCCGTCGCTAGGTCGGCCAGCTGAAGTGATGGGTTCCCGCTTTCGCGGGAATGACGAAATTTGATGATGGCTTGCTGCATTCGGAAGCCCGGCCTAACCAACCACCATGGACTTCACCGATCACATCACGCCCGACCACGAAGCGATGATCGCCCGCCAGGCGATCTTCTTCACCGCCACGGCGGCCAGCGATGGGCGGATCAACCTCAGTCCCAAGGGGCTGGCCGATACCTTCAAGGTGCTGGGGCCCAACCGCGTCGCCTATCTCGACCTTGGCGGATCGGGCAACGAGACCCACGCGCATCTCGCCGCAGATGGCCGCATCACGATCATGATGTGCAATTTCGAGCAGCCCGCGCTGATCCTGCGGCTCTATGGCCGGGGCAAGCCGGTGCTGCCACAGGATGCCGAGTGGGCGGAGCTCGCCGGGCATTTCACCCTGCTGCCCGGCACCCGCCAGATCTTCGACATCGCGGTGGAGAGCGTGCAGACTTCCTGCGGCTGGGGTGTGCCGATCATGCAGATCGACAAGGAGCGCGAGACCTTGGTCAAGTATCACGCTCAGGCCGACCCGGCGAAGTGGGAAGCCAAGCTGGCCGGCCGCACCCGCTCGATCGACGGCCTGCCAACCCGCGCGACCGACCGCTACATCGCCGGGGAATAGCCGGCGCGGTGCAGCTCAAGTTCGCCAGCTACAACATCCACAAGGCGGTCGGCACTGACCGCCGCCGCGATCCCGACCGGATTCTGGCCGTGCTGCGCGAGATCGACGCCGATGTGATCGCGCTGCAAGAGGCGGACCGCCGGATCGGCCGGCGCGAGAGCGTCCTCCCTCGCGAAGCGATTGAGGATTACACCCCCTGGCGACCGGTGGCGCTCAACCACCGCCCGGATTCGCTCGGCTGGCATGGCAATGCCCTGCTGGTGCGGCGCGGGATCAAGGTGATCGAGGCCGGCGTCGTGCCGCTCCCCACGCTCGAGCCGCGCGGGGCGATCCGGGCCGACCTGATGGTGGAGGGGCAGCGGGTGCGGGTGGTCGGCATGCACCTTGACCTGTCCGGTCTGCGCCGCCGCCAGCAGGTCCGCACGATCCTCGATCACTTGACCCGCTGCGATGGCGATTGCCCGACCGTGCTGATGGGCGATTGCAACGAATGGAGCCTGCACCGCGGCGCGCTGGGCGAATTCCGCGCGCCGTGGAAGCTGATCACCCCCGGCGCCAGCTTCCCCTCGCGCCGCCCGGTCGGCCGGCTCGACCGGCTCGTCTTATGCGAGCGCTGGGAACTGGAAGAGGCGGGGGTGCATCACTCGGCGCTGGCGGCGAAGGCCTCGGACCATTTGCCCGTGTGGGTGCGGGCTACGCTGCCTAAAAAATAGGCACCTGCGCAGGATTCGAGCGCCTTCCTGGCAGGCGGCGCAATCCTGTTTCGCTGATTCTGCTGAATCTCCCCGATAATTCCAAACTGGCACGGCCCTTGCTGCATCTGCGAAAGCCGGGATGGGCCCGGCAGGCAAACAGGGGACGGGCATGAAATTCATCATCGCCATCATCAAGCCCTTCAAGCTTGACGAGGTGCGTGAAGCTCTCGGCGCGATCGGCGTCGCGGGCATGACTGCGACCGAGGTCAAGGGCTTCGGGCGGCAAAAGGGGCAGACCGAGATTTACCGCGGTGCGGAATATTCGACCAACATGCTGCCCAAGGTGAAGGTCGAAGTGGCCGTGAGCGACGATCTGGCCGACCAGGTGATCGAAACGATCCAGCAGGTCGCCAGCACCTCGTCGATCGGCGACGGCAAGATCTTCGTACTCGATCTGGCGTCTGCCACCCGCATCCGCACCGGCGAAACCGGGGATACCGCGCTGTGAAGGCCGGACCCGACAGGAGGACTTATCCGATGATCCGCAAGATTGTTTGCGGTCTTGGCGCAGCGGGGGCCAGCCTCTTCGCCGCCACGGCTGCTTTCGCACAAGACGCGACCGCTGCGGCCACTGCCGCCGCGACCGAGGCGGCTGCGACCGCAACCGAGGCAGCGACCACCGCCGCCTTCACCCCGACCGCCGAGATGGTCAACAAGGGCGACGTGGCCTGGATGCTCGTGGCATCCGCGCTCGTGCTGATGATGTCGGTGCCGGCGCTGGCGCTGTTCTACGGCGGCCTGGTGCGCGCCAAGAACATGCTGAGCGTGCTGATGCAGGTGCTGACGATCGTTTGCGTCGCCGCCCTCGTCTGGTTCGCCTGGGGCTATTCGATGGCCTTCACCTCGACCGGCTCGCCCTTCCCCAAGATCGTCGGCGGGCTCGACAAGGCCTTCCTGGCCGGGGTTGACGTGACGACCTTCGCAGCGACGTTCTCCAACAGCGTCTATCTGCCGGAATATGTCTTCGTCATCTTCCAGATGACCTTCGCCTGCATCACGCCGGCGCTGATCGTGGGCGCCTTCGCGGAACGCGTGAAGTTCACGCCGCTGATCATCTTCACGGTGCTGTGGCTGACTTTCGCCTATTTCCCGATCGCGCACATGGTCTGGTACTGGGCTGGCCCAGACTTCCTCCACGCCGCGCCGGATGACAGCGGCCTGCTGTGGGGCTGGGGCGCGCTCGACTTCGCTGGCGGCACCGTGGTTCACATCAATGCGGGTATCGCCGGTCTGATCGGCTGCCTCGTGATCGGACCGCGCGTCGGCTTCAAGTCGGAATCGATGCCGCCGCATAGCCTGGTGATGACGATGATCGGCGCCTCGCTGCTGTGGATCGGCTGGTTCGGCTTCAACGCCGGCTCGGGTCTCGAAGCCAATGCCTTCGGTGCGCTGGCCTTCATCAACACCTTCGTCGCCACGGCTGCCGCCGGTGTGACCTGGGCAGTGATCGAACAGATCGTCCACAAGAAGCCTTCGCTGCTCGGCGCGGCTTCGGGTGTGGTGACCGGCCTGGTCGCGATCACCCCGGCAGCGGGCTTTGCCCACCCGGGTACCGCGATCATCCTCGGCGCGGTTGCCACGGTGATCTGCTTCTTCTTCGTCACCACGGTGAAGAACAAGCTGAAGTACGACGACAGCCTGGACGTCTTCGGCATCCACGCGGTTGGCGGGATCGTCGGCGCGATTGGCACCGGCTTCGTCGCCAACCCGGCCTGGGGCGGCCAGGGCTGGATCGACTACACCGCACCGGTGGCCAAGGCTGGCGAGTTCGACCTCTATGGCCAGGTCATGACCCAGATCTGGGCGGTCGGCACCACGGTGCTCTGGACTGGCGTGGTTTCGGCCGTGCTGTTCGTGGGCCTCAAGTACACCATCGGGCTGCGCCCCTCGGTCGAAGCCGAGCGCGAAGGCCTGGACATCACCGAACACGGGGAGCGCGCCTACAACATGTAACGCTTCTCTCAAGCTTGGCAGGGTCGGGTTCCTCCTCCTCTCCTCCCCCGATCCTGCCTCCCAGCGTTCCTCCTGCGAACGCAAACTGAATGGGCCGGAACAGCAATGTTCCGGCCCCTTTTTTTGTTGGGTGCGGACAGGCCATCCGGCCTGTCCTTGGCAACGCCGGCCCGCTCCCCCGGCCCAACCACCCATTGATGGTACCCTCGGGGTGGTTGGGCCGGGGGAGCGGGCCGGTGTTGCAAGCCAATCGCGGAGGCGATTGGCACACAGATCAACAATCAATCCCCGAAGAAGTTGAGTTCGAGGACGACGTTGTTCGGATCGGTCACGAAGACCTGCCGCAGCCCGATTGAGGCGAGCGTGTTGACGTGGTGGGTCAGGTTCGCCGCATCGAGCCGCTCGATCAGCCCGGCAAAGCCCGAGCAGTTGAAGGCGACATGATGGATCGCCCCCGTCGGCTGGCCCGGGAACACTTCCCGGTCGAAAGCGCGCGGGCAATCGGTGTGGTTGATGTGGACCAGCGCGCGGCCGGTATCATCGTACATCCACTGGACCAGATGCGGCGGCAGCGGCGGCGGGCCATCGTGGCGCTCCAGCCCCAGCACGGCGGTATAGAAGGCGGCGGTTTCATCCAGCTGGTCGGTGATCACGTTGAAGTTATCCAGTGCATTCACCCGCATGCCTTGTGCTCCTACCGTGTCAGTGCAGCCTCGCACTCGCTCATCAATTCAGCCATGATATCGGCCACCGGTTCTTCCTTGGTGACCATGCCGACCGACTGCCCGGCCATCAGCGAGCCGTTCTCGACATCGCCGTCGATCACCGCGCGGCGCAGGGCCCCGGCCCAGTAATGCTCGATCTGCAGCTGGGCCTCGCCCATCTCGATCTGGCCTTCATCGAGCAGCTTGGCCACTTCGACCTGCTTGGCGGTGAATTCCTCGGTTCCCTTGTTCTTGAGCGCGCGGACCGGGATGACCGGCAGGCGCGGGTCGACTTGGACCGAGGCAACCGCATCGCGCGCATTGGCGCGGAAGAAGGCCTTCTTGAAGAGGGGGTGGGCGATGGATTCGGTGGCGCAGGCAAAGCGGGTGCCCAGCTGAACGCCCGAAGCGCCCATTTCCAGATAGGCAGCGATCATGTCGCCCCGGCCGATCCCGCCGGCCACGAAGACGACGTGGTCTGCCGCGAGGGCAGGAAGGAATTCCTGCGCCAGCACCGAAGTGGCGACCGGGCCGATATGGCCGCCGGCTTCGCTGCCCTCGATGACCAGCGCGTCCGCGCCCGAGCGCAGCAGTTTCTTGGCGAGCGCCAGGGTGGGGGCAAAGACCAGCACCTTGGCGCCAAACTCCTTGATCGCCTCGACCGAGCCCTTGGGCGGGATCCCGCCGGCCAGGACAACGTGGCTGACCTTGTGACGCGCGCAGACCGCGATCAGATCGAACAGCATCGGGTGCATGGTGATCAGGTTGACGCCGAAGGGCTTGCTGGTCAGCGCCTTTGTGGCGGTGATTTCGGTGTCGAGCAGCTCGGGCGTCATGGCCCCGCAGGCGATCACGCCGAACCCGCCGGCATTGCTGATCGCGGCAACCAGGTTGCGCTCCGACACCCAGGACATCGCCCCACACAGCACCGCGTGCTCGGTTCCCAGAAAGGCGCGGCCGCGCTCCATCAGCGCATGGGTCTTGTCGTACACCGGAAAATTCCCCCCAGTAGTCGTGGCGTCGGTCGTAGCGTCGCGCGCCTATAGGCAAGCAAGGTTCGTCCGGCTAGCCCTGTGCGTCACAGCCAGCCAGTCGATTTGAGCACCGGCACCATGTTGCGGGCAACCGGCGCAGTCAGATCGCGGGGCAGGATCAGGCGGACATTCCGCCCATCGCGCTCGATCCGCTCAACCGCGCCGCGCGCGACCCACCAGCTACGGTGAACCTGCGCCCCGTCGAGGCTGTCCAACTCGGCCACCGCATCGCGCATCCTGAGCAGGATCAGGTCGCTGCCCAGCGCGGTGTGGACCCGCAGGTAATGATCCTCCATCTCCAGCGCGACGAGGTCGGTGCCCAATTGCGGCGGCAGGCGGTCGAACAGGCGCGGCTGGCCGAGCGCGGCGGCCGGTACCTCTGCCAGCGGCGCAGCGGGCGCTGGCGCCGCAGCTTGCCCGGCCCCCGGCTTCGCCTGGACCAGGTAGAACACCATGGTCACGACCGAGCCGATCGCCAGGACATAGCCGTACGTGGTTATCCAGGCATCGAGCCTGGGCACCTCGAGCGGCGGTGGCAGCGCCTCGACCAGCCAGACCACCACGGTCATCGGCACGGTCGCAATCAGGCAGGCGACCAGCCACAGCGACCATTCGGGCAGATCGAGGCTGGGGCCAAGCCGCGCAACCAGTCCGCCGATCGGGCGGTAACAGGCATAGCCAGCCCAGGCGAGGCCAAGCCAATAGACCAGCCGCAGCGCAAACGGGGCAGTGAAGCTGCCGAACGGCCCGAGCAGGGCCAGCAGCACGCCGATCACCGTCATCACCGCCAGGTCGATCACGATCTGGCGCGCCGGATGGGACGCGGGCTGTGGGAAAGTCTCAGTCATTGGCGGCGAATCTAGCGCCCGTTTGCGCTGCGTAAAGTGGCAGATCCCCGGAATTGCGCACCTTTCCCGAAGCGCCGCGCACCATCCCCGCAAGCGCGCTTGCCGGCGAACGGGTCCGCGGCAGGAAGGGGGGCAAGACCAGCCACTTGGAGACCTGTGATGACCGCCACCACACTTCCGCTTCCCGCCGCCGCCCGGGCCAATCCGTTCGCGCTAAGCCCGATGCTGCGCGCCGCCGTCGGGCTGGTCGGGGTCGGCTTCACCACCGCCTGCATGCTGGCTGCTGTTCGTTATGCCGCCGGGTTCGCCCCGGCGCATCCCAGCACCAAGAGCCTGGCAGTGCTGATCCACCTCAGTGCCGTGCTGCCCGCCGTGCCGCTGGGGGCCTGGCTGATGCTGGCGCGCAAGGGCACGCCGCGGCACAAGCAACTGGGCAAGGCCTGGGTGGCGTTGATGCTGATCACGGCGCTGTCCGCGCTCTTCATCCGCCAGTTCAATGGCGGCCAGTTCAGCTTCATCCACCTGTTCGTCCCGCTGACGTTTTACAGCGCCTGGAAGACTGTAGCCACAGCCCGGCGCGGCGATATTGCGGCCCATCGCAAGGAGTTGATCGGCTTTTATCTCGGGGCGTTGACGATCCCCGGGCTGTTTGCTTTTATGCCCGAACGGTTGATGGGAACCTGGCTGTTCGGTTGATCGGCGAATAATCGGAAAAAGATCACACTCTATCCAGATTTGATCGCTTCAATCGATTAAACATGCAAGGCACAGTGTCCTCAGTCGCCCGGCGAGTCCCGGGCTGAGCAGGAGAATTATTATGGATGCCAAGACCGGATCGATCGATGGGGGTGGCTGCCCGTTCCACCAGGATGGCGGCGTGCGCGGCTTGCTGGGCCGCACCAACCGTGACTGGTGGCCCGATGCCCTGGCCGTCGATATCCTCACGCCCAACGGCGCCAATGACCCGATGGGTGACAATTTCGACTATGCCGAAGCCTTCAACGCGCTCGATTACAATGCGCTCAAGGCCGACCTGACCGCGCTGATGACCGAAAGCCAGCCGTGGTGGCCGGCCGATTATGGCCATTACGGCCCGTTCTTCATCCGCATGGCCTGGCACGCGGCCGGGACCTATCGCACCGGCGACGGGCGCGGCGGCGCCAATAGCGGCCAGCAGCGCTTTGCTCCGCTCAATTCCTGGCCCGACAACGGCAACCTCGACAAGGCCCGCCGCCTCCTGTGGCCGGTCAAGCAGAAGTACGGGAAGCACATTTCCTGGGCGGACCTGTTCATCCTGGCGGGCAATGTCGCGATCGAATCGATGGGCGGCCCGGTGTTCGGCTTTGGCGGCGGCCGCGCCGACGTGTTCGAGCCGGAGAAGGACATCTACTGGGGCGCCGAGGACAAGTGGGTCAACGAAGGCGTCCAGACCCGGATCGACCCCGATCGCGGTCTGCAGGAACTCGATGGGCCGCTCGCCGCGATCCAGATGGGCCTGATCTACGTCAACCCGGAAGGGCCGGGCGGCAATCCCGATCCGCTGCTCTCCGCGCGCGACATGAAGGCGACCTTCGAGCGCATGGCGATGAACCCTGAGGAAACCGTCGCGCTGACCGCTGGCGGCCACACCTTCGGCAAGGCGCACGGCAATGGCGATCCGTCGCTGCTCGGCGCGGCCCCGGCCGGCGGCGACATCGCCTCGCTCGGCTTCGGCTGGACCAGCAGCGCCGAGCACGGCGGGATCGGTCAGTATACCGTGACTAGCGGGATCGAAGGATCGTGGGTCAACACCCCGACCGAATGGTCGGAGAACTACTTCCGCCTGCTGCTCGATTACGATTACGAGCTGGTCCATTCGCCGGCCGGTGCGCAGCAGTGGCAGCCGATCAATCAGAAGCCGGAAGACATGGCCCCCGCATCGTGGGATCCCAGCGTGCTAGTCCCGACCATGATGACCACGGCCGACATGGCGCTAAAGCTGGATCCGGAATTCCGCGCGGTCTCGGAGAAGTTCCGTCATGACCACGCAGCGTTCAAGGATGCCTTCGCCCGCGCCTGGTTCAAGCTGTGCCACCGCGACATGGGCCCCAAGGCCCGCTACCTTGGTCCGGAAGTGCCGGCGGAAGATCTGATCTGGCAGGATCCGGTTCCGGCCGGGACCGTCCCGTCGGACGCCGATGTCCAGGCGATGAAGGCGAAGATTGCCGGGAGCGGGTTGACCGTGAGCCAGCTGGTCAAGACCGCCTGGGCCTCGGCCAGCACCTATCGCAAGTCAGACCATCGCGGCGGCGCCAATGGCGCGCGCATCCGTCTGGCCCCGCAGAAGGGCTGGGATGTCAACGAGCCGGCTGAACTGGCCAAGGTCCTCACCAAGTATGAGGAATTGCGCGCCGGGACCGGCTTCTCGATGGCTGACACCATCGTGCTGGGCGGCGTCGTCGGCCTTGAACAGGCCATTGTTGCGGCGGGCTTCGCCGTGGCCGTGCCCTTCACTGGCGGGCGCGGCGATGCGAGTGCCGAGCAGACCGATGCCGAAAGCTTCGCCGTGCTCGAGCCGCAGGCCGATGGCTTCCGCAACTACCTGCCAAAGAAGCTGCGCGTGAAGACCGAGGAGATGCTGCTCGATCGCGCCGCGCTGCTGGGCCTGTCAGCGCCGGAAATGACCGTGCTGATCGGCGGCCTGCGCGTGCTGGGAACGAACTATGGCCAGCGCGGCCATGGCAGCTTCACGCACCGTCCGGGCCAGCTGACGAACGACTTCTTCGTCAACCTGCTCGACATGACCCATGCCTGGAAGTCGGTCGAGGGCAGCGACGAGGAAGAGTTCGTCGCAACCGATCGCAGCGGCGGCGGCGAAAGCTGGCGCGCAACCAGGGCCGACCTGGTGTTCGGTTCCAACTCCGAACTGCGCGCCGTCGCCGAAGTCTATGCCGAACGCGGCAACGAAGAGAAGTTCGTCCGCGATTTCGTGAAGGCCTGGACCAAGGTGATGAATGCCGACCGGTTCGACGTGAGCAAGGGCATCCACGCCTAAGTCACGCCGCTAGCAAGCAGATGCCCCGTCTCCGGCAATCGCCGGGGGCGGGGTTGCTGCATTAAAGCGCGGTTCAGCCGCTGACGCGCAGCAGCGCTTGTCGCCATGGCCCGCGTGGCCTAGGCGCTGCATCAATCGGGGGCGGGTCGCCCTTCTTGCGAAGAGCCGCCGTGCCCAACCCTCTTGCCGCATTGCTGGAGCGCCTGCGCAGTCAGGAACGCGGGACCGCGTTTGTCCTCGCCCTGCTGGTCGAGGCGTTACTGATCCTGGCCGTGCTGTCGATCGGGCTCTACGATCCGCCCAAGCCGCCGGGCGTGCCTTCGCTGGTCAGCGTCGATGTGGCTGCGCCGCCCGCGCAGCAGCCCAAGCCGGAACTGGCCCAGGCCAAGGCCCCGCTGCAGACCCCGCAGGAAACGCCGCCGGTGCCGGTGCCGACAGTCGCTCCGGTCCAGCCTGCCCCGCCGCTGATCCAGCTCTCGCGCAGCCAGATGGCGGAGCTCGACATTGCCCGCGTGCCGCGACAGCCGGCTGCGCCAACCGCCCCGCCCAAAGGGACCTATGGCCCGGTCGACAGCGGCGTTCCGGGGGACAGCAAGCGGATCGGCTCGGCCCCCAATGGCCAGCCGATGTACGCTGCCGCCTGGTACCGCGAGCCCTATGACAGCGAGCTGTCCGGCTATCTCTCCACCGCCGATGGCCCCGGCTGGGCGCTGATCGCCTGCCGCACCGCGCCGGACTTCCGGGTGGAGGACTGCGTCGGCCTGGGCGAATACCCGCAAGGCTCGCAGATCGAACGCGCGGTGCTCGCCGCCGCCTGGCAGTTCAAGGTCCGCCCGCCGCGCGTCGGCGGCGTATCAAAGATCGGCGAGTGGGTGCGGATCCGGATCGAATATGGCCTCAGGCGGCCTGATCGCTAGCATCCATGCCATAGGCGGTATGCAGCACGCGGACGGCCAGTTCGGTCTCGTCCTCGTCGATCAGGACCGAGACCTTGATCTCGCTGGTGCTGATCGCCTGGATGTTGATCCCGCGATCGGCCAGGGCGCGGAACATCGTCGCGGCGACGCCGGCGTGGCTCTTCATGCCGACGCCGACGACGCTGATCTTGGCGACCTTGCCGTCGGTGATGATGCGGTTGTAGCCGATCGCTTCCTTCTGCGCTTCCAGCAGGGTCTGCGCGCGCAGCAGATCGGCCCCGGGGACGGTGAAGGTCACGTCGGTCTCACCCTTGTCGCGGCCGACGTTCTGGATGATCATATCAACGTTGATGTTGGCGGCCGCGAGCGGGCCGAAGATTGTCGCCACGGCGCCCGGACGGTCAGGCACGCGGGTCAGGATGACCTTGGCTTCGTTCTTGTCGGCGGCGATGCCGGTGATCAGCTGGCGTTCCATATCCAGATCCTCTTGAATTTTGGCCAGTTCTTCGTCGGAGACGATCATCGTGCCGGGGATTTCGTCTGCGGGGGTGGCGTCGTCGTCAATGAAGCTGGAGAGCACCTGGACGCGCACGCCTTCCTTCATGGCAAGGCTGACCGAGCGGGTCTGCAGCACCTTCGAGCCGACCGAAGCGAGTTCGAGCATTTCCTCGTAGGTCACGTACTTGAGCTTGCGGGCCTTGGCGACGATCCGCGGGTCGGTGGTGTAGACCCCGTCGACGTCGGTGTAGATGTCGCAGCGGTCGGCGCCGATCGCGGCGGCGACGGCGACGGCCGAAGTGTCGGAGCCGCCGCGGCCGAGCGTGGTGATGCGATTGTCATCGCTCAACCCCTGGAAGCCCGGGATCACGGCGATCTCGCCGGCCGCCATCGAGGCGAGCAGGGCTTCACTGTCGATCTCCCCGATGCGGGCTTTGGCGTGGGCATCGTCGGTCCGGATCGGCAATTGCCAGCCCAGCCACGAACGCGCCTGGCAGCCGAGCGCCTGAAGCGTCAGCGCGAGCAGGCCCGAGGTGACCTGTTCGCCGCTGGCAACAACCACATCGTATTCGGCCGGGTCATAGAGCGGATTGGCCTCGCGGCAGAAGTTCACCAGCCGGTCGGTCTCACCCGCCATGGCCGAGACGACCACAGCGACTTCGTGTCCGGCCGCCTGCTGGCGGCGGACGATATTGGCCACCCGGCGGATCCGTTCCGATCCGGCCATCGATGTGCCACCGAATTTCATCACGATGCGGGCCACGCCAGACGCACCTTTCCGCAAGATTCTTACCCACACGGCCCCTCGCCGCGCGGCGCGCGCCCTGTTAGGGAGGCCGCATGAGCAATGCAACCTCCCCGGTAACCTCCATCGCGACGATCCGGCCCGCCGAAGCCGCGCATTTCGGCCAGTTGGCGGCCGATTGGTGGGATCCCAAGGGCTCCTCGGCCATGCTGCACAAGCTCAACCCGGTGCGGTTGGGCTTTATCCGCGCCGCGATCGATGCGCATTGGGGCACCGATTCGCGCGGAGTTCGGCCGCTTTTGGGCAAACGCGCGCTCGATGTCGGTTGCGGGGCGGGGCTGCTGTGCGAACCGCTGGCGCGGCTGGGCGCGGCGGTAACCGGGGTTGATGCGGCTGAAGAAAACATTGCCGTCGCCAGCGCCCATGCAGCGGGCGGGGGCCTCTCGATCGACTACCGCTGCGGTGAGATCGGCGCGCTGGGGCTGACCGGGTTCGATCTGGTCACCTCGATGGAAGTGATCGAACACGTGGCGGACAAGGCGGCCTTCGTGACGGCGCTGGCCGGGGCGCTGGCGCCCGGCGGGCTGATGATCCTCTCCACCCCCAACCGCACCGCGCAATCGCGGCTGCTGCTGGTCGAAGGGGCAGAGCGGATCGGCATGGTCCCGCGCGGCACGCACCACTGGGATGACTTCGTGACGCCCGATGAGCTGCGCGAACTGCTCGCCAGTGCCGGCCTCGTCATGGGTGAGCCGCAGGGGATCGCCTGGAGCCCGACAAAGGGCCTCCACCTCTCGGGCGACCTGGCCTTGAACTACATCTGCGGGGTGACCGCAGGATCCTGAACCGGCTCGGGCGGGGGTGGCGGCACGGCCTGGCCAACGCGGACGCGGGGTCCGTCGACCAGACAGGCCGGCAGGCGGCTCTCTAGGTCGAAGGGCTTCTTGCGCAGCGCCGCGATCTCGGCCTCGCGCACGGCCAGGTAATAGTCGCGCTCGGCGGCATAGGGGTTGGTGCAGTCGCTGCGCAGGCGGCGCAGGAAGGCGTCGAGCTCGACCCGGTCGTCGAGCGAGCGGGCTACGCCGGTGCCGAGCGCATAGGCCGGTGAGCTGAACGGCTGGCCTGCAACAGCAGGGACCAGCGACAGGTCAAGCACTCGCCCGACCACGTCGCGCGCCGAAGTGGCGCCGATCAGCGGGAGGTACATGTAAGGGCCGGCGCCGACGCCATAGAAGCCGAGCGTGTTGGCAAAGCCGTTGCGCTCGTAAGGCAGCTTGAACGGCTTGCGCGCGGCAAAGTCGAACAGCCCAGCGACGCCCAGGGTCGAGTTGATCCCGAACCGGCCGACCGCCTTGAGGGCCTTGCCGACCTTGAGCTGGAGCAGCGAATTGACGAAGTTGATCGGCTCGCTGAGGTTGTTGAGCGCGTTGTGCACGCCCTGCCGCAGCGGTTTGGGCGCAGCCTTGGCATAGCCCATGGCCAAGGGCTCGACGAAGGCCTTGTCGACCGCCTGGACCGCCTCGAAGCTGACCTCGTTGACCGCAGCAGCCGGGTCGCCCTTGGGCGCGCCCTGCCCGGTCACGACGATGACGTTGGGATCCTCCGGCGCGGGCGGCTTGGGCGTGGGCAAGGGGGTAGCCTGCTCCACCGGCGGGGGCGGAGCAGCAGGCGGTTCATCGACCGTTGGAGGAGCGGCCGCCAGCGCTGCGGCCATCAGGATCTGCAAGATGAAACGTCGCCTTCGGTTGGGTTCTGCCCCTGCATCAACCGAACTTGGTTGATAGCAGCCCCCTTGTCCATGGTTTATGCCGCCTTCACCCTGTCAGGCCCCCGGGTCAGGTGGGCGTCATCGCCAGCAGCGCCCAGGCCAGGACCGTGCCGATCACGAACAGCGGCCAGGACCAGTAGATCATGTGCTGGTCAAAATGCGGCCGCTCGATCAACAGCCAGGCGCCGCGCGAGCCCTGGCTGCCGATTGCCGAGCTGACCAGCCAGGACAGCAGCCCGCCTGGGATAAGAGCCTTGAACAGGTTCATAAACCGACCTCTCGGAAACGCCGGTCGCTAGAAAGAACAAATCAATACGGAAGGTCAAGTCTGTGAAGCTGTTGCGAGAATGTTAGCGACTGTCCGCGCCCGCTCCTCCCAGGTGCCCTTGACCGGCAGCCAGCGCACGCCAGCCCGGTCCAGCTGCTCCTGCGCCAGATCGGCAAAGCGTTGGCGCTCGGCCTCCGTTCCAAAGAAGCGCGTGCCATCGGCGACCCACGGGACATCGGCGGCAAACTGCAGGTAGAGATCGGCCTTGGGATAGGCCAGCAAGGCGTCCGGCACTTCACCGAACAGCATCGCCGCCCAGGCGGCGGTCATCAGCTGGTCGGTATCGAGGATCAGCAGCGGCGGCTGCTCGGCCAGGGCTGCGCGGGTGACTTCGGCTTGCCCCTCGGCGATAACCAACAGGTCGGCCATGGTGAAGTCGGTGCCATGCGCTTCGGCATAGGTCCGCCCATACTCGGGCACCCAGGGCAAGCCCAGCTCCTTCGACAGCCGTTCGGCCAGCACCGACTTGCCGGTGCTCTCGGCGCCGTGGAAGCAGACGATGAAGGTCACGCCGGCTCGGCGCTCTGCTGGCGGCGATAGACTGACATCCACTCGCGCAGCCCGAACAGGCTCATCACCAGCATGCCGCCATAGAGCCCGGCCGTCGGGTAAAGCCCGCGGTCGATGTAGAGCAGCACCGCCGCGATATCGATCTCGATCCACAGCACCCAGTTCTCGATCCGGCGATAGCCGAGCAGGATCTGCGCCGCGACCGAGGCTCCGGCGATCGCGCTATCGGCAAAGGGCATGGCCGCATTGGTGTACTTGTGCATCAGCCAGCCAAGATTGAGGCTGAGCGCGGCCGTGACCGTCAGCCAAACGACCCGGCTGCGCCAGTCGAGCCAGCGAACGGCGACGCGGCTCTCGTCCTCCGCCGCACCCAGCGAGCGCCGCCAGACCAGCCAGCCCCAGACATTGGCGAGGATGAAGAACACCTGTAGCCCGCTTTCGGCATAGAGACGGCTTTCGAAGAAGATGAAGACGTACAGCGAGACCGAGGCAATCGCGAAGGCAAAGTTCCACTGCGAACGGAAGATCAACAGGGCGATGTTGATCACGCCCAGCCCGGCGGCCAGCCATTCCAGCGTCTTCAAGGTCTCCGCCGAAAAGATCATCCCAGCACCGCCGCCCACTCGGCTTCCTTGAAGCCAACGAGGATGCCGGCGGAATGCTCGACAATCGGCCGTTTGATGCAGCTGGGGTTGGCGGCCATCACTGCCACCGCCTTGGCCTGATCGAGATCGGCCTTGTCCTCGTCCGGTAGCTTCTTGAAGGTCGTGCCGGCGCGGTTAAGCACCTTGTCCCACCCCGCCGCATCGCACCAGGCGGCTAGTTTAGCCGGATCGGCCCCAGCCTTCTTGTAGTCATGGAAAGTGTAAGCCAGTCCGCGCCCGTCGAGCCAGGTGCGGGCCTTCTTGACCGTATCGCAGTTGGGGATGCCGTAAAGGATCAGGCTCACTTTGGCTGCCTTTCGAACTGATGCGTGCGGGGATTGTCCGCGGTGTAGAGCGTGTAGCTATCGTAATAGGCCTCGCGCCCGCGGCGCTGGACGGTGGCATGATCAGCGTGGCGGCCCCAGCCGTGGGCGGCTTCGGCGCTGGCCCATTCCGACAGGGCGATCACCTCGCCATCATCGGCAACATAGCTCTTGAACGAGATGAAGCCGGGCTGGGCTTCGGCCAGCTCCTCCATGCGCGCCGCATCGGCGGCATAGGCGGCCGCATCCATGTCGGGGCGTTTGCGATTGCGGAAGACGACGAGGAACATGGGCGCTTCCTAAGGCCGCCCGCCGCCGCTCGCTAGTGGACTTTTCACCACATTGCCGCCAAAGCCGCTGCACTATGTCGTTCAACACCTTCGGCCGTCTGCTGCGTTTCACCACCTGGGGCGAAAGCCACGGGCCGGCGCTGGGCGCCGTGGTCGATGGCTGCCCGCCGGGGCTGGCGATCAGCGAGGCGGTGATCCAGCCGTTCCTCGATGCCCGCCGCCCGGGCCAATCGAAGTTCACAACGCAGCGGCAGGAGCCGGACGCCGTACGGATCCTCTCCGGTGTGTTCGAGGGCAAGACAACCGGCACGCCGATTTCGCTGATGATCGAGAATGTCGACCAGCGCTCCAAGGACTATTCCGAAGTCGCCAAGGCCTATCGACCGGGGCACGCCGACTATGCCTATGACGCCAAGTACGGCTTTCGCGACTATCGCGGCGGCGGGCGCAGCTCGGCGCGCGAAACCGCCGCACGGGTCGCCGCCGGAGCCGTGGCGCGGCTGGTGATCCCGGAAGTAGCGATCATCGGCTATGTTGCCGAGATCGGCGGCGATGCGATCGATTTGGCCAATTTCGATGCGGCCGAGATCGGCAATAACCCGTTCTTCTGCCCCGATGCGGCGGCCGCCGCGCGCTGGGAAAAGATCGTCGATGAAGCGCGTCTGGCCGGGTCATCGGTCGGTGCGGTGGTTGAATGCATGGCGACCGGCGTGCCCGCCGGCTGGGGCGCGCCGCTCTATGCCAAGCTCGATTCCGAACTCGCAGCCGCGATGATGAGCATCAATGCGGTCAAGGGCGTGGAGATCGGCGATGGTTTCGCCGCCGCCCGCCTGCGCGGTGAGGACAATGCCGACCCGATGCGGCCGGGTGAAGGCGGGCCGGAATTCCTGGCCAATCACGCTGGCGGCATCGCGGGCGGCATTTCGACCGGCCAGCCGGTCAAGGTGCGGGTGGCGTTCAAGCCGACCAGCTCGATCCTGACCCCGGTCGAAACGATTGACCGCGATGGCGGCGCGACCGAAATCCGCACCAAGGGCCGCCATGACCCCTGCGTCGGCATTCGCGGCGTGCCGGTGGTAGAGGCGATGATGGCGCTGGTCCTGGCCGACCAGAAGCTGCTCCACCGCGGGCAGTGCGGCTGAGCGCTAGAGCAGGTCGGCGAAGGTTGCGAAGACCTGCTTAAGGCCGCTGGGTTGATCGCCTTGCTGGAGTGTCTCCAGCGCCCCGGCGATATTCAGCGCATATTCGCCAACCGAATCTTCAGTCCGGCACTGCTCGGCCCCCAAGGATCGCAGCAAGCGGATCGCCGGGCGGTTTTCCAGCAGGACCTGCGCGTCGAGTACCGCGACACCCTCACGCTTGCAGTGGATCAGCAGCACGGCTGAGAGCATCCGCGCCAGGCCCTGGCCGTGAAAGGCATCAAGCACGGTGATGGCAAATTCGGCGCGGCGGCTGGCTTCGTCCGCGCGGACCGCGTGGATCACGCCGATTGCCTGATGATCCGGATCGTCGCTCAGGATCGCGCCCCAGGCGAGATGGCGATGTCCATCGACATTGACCAGCCGTTCGATCACGTGATCGGGCACGGTCAGCGCGGGGGTAAAGAAGCGCAGGTAGCGCGACTGGTCGGACATGAGCGCCACACCTTCGCGCAGCCGCTCCTCGTCATCGGGGCGGACCGCGCGGATGCAGATCGCGCGGCCATCCTCCAGCCGAGTGTGGATGACCCGGTCGTCGAAGTCCTCGCTGACCGGGCTGGATGCTACCATCGCAACCTGTCTAGCCGCGCAGGACCGCGCCGAGTTTCTCCGCCGCCGCAGTGACCGCCTCGGCGATGCCCTTCAGCTCCGCTTCGGTATAGCTCTTCTCAGCCGGCTGCAGCGTTACCTCGACCGCCAGTGACTTCTGGCCTTCGGGCACGCCCTGGCCGCGGAAGTCATCGAACAGTCGCACCGCAACGATGTTGGCCTTGTCCGCACCCTTGACCGCGCGGACCAGGTCCCCGGCGGGCAGCTTGGCTTCGACCAGGAAGGCAAAGTCGCGCGTGACCGATTGCAGCGCCGGCGGGGCATAGGCGGCGCGGGCGAAGGTGGCAGCGCCGCGCTTGCCCGGAATGGCATCGAGGAACAGCTCCACCGCCGCGACCGGGCCATCAACGTCGAACTGCCGCAGCAGCGCCGGGTGGAGCATGCCGAAGCGCGCCAGCACGGTCTTGGGCCCAAGCCGCAGCGTGGCCGACTGGCCCGGATGGAACTGCGCCCCAGCCTCACCCATCACTTGCAGATTGTCGACCGGCGCGCCGGCTTCGGCCAGCAAGGCCAGGGCTTCGGCCTTGGCATCGAACGCGTCAAACGTGGCGGCCTTGCCGCTCGCCCAGCCGCGCGCAGTCTTTTCGCCCGCCAGGATCACGCCCAGCGTCAGGCGTTCATCGCTGTGGCCGCTTGTCCCGCGCAGGTAGCGGCGGCCGAGTTCGAACAGGCGCAGGCCATTGGCCCCGCGATCGAGGTTGCGCTTGGCCGCCGAAAGCAGACCCGGCAGCAGCGAGGGGCGCATGACCTTGAGGTCCTCGCTGATCGGATTGGCCAGCGTCCACAGGCCGCCATTGCCATCGGCGAAGGCCGCCGCCTCATCCTCGGGCAGGAACGACCAGGTCACCGCTTCGTTGAGCCCACGGCCAGCGGCAGCGCGGCGCAGCTTGCGCTCCAGCTTCTGTGCCAGGGTTGCGGTCGGGCGGGCCACGCCATCGACGCGGGGCAGGGCGACGCTGGCGACGTTGTCGAGGCCGTGGATACGAACCACTTCCTCGACCAGGTCGGCGGCGCCGTCGACGTCCGGGCGCCAGCTCGGAACAGCGACGTTCCAGTTTGCGTCTGCCGCGAAGCCGAGCGAGGCCAGAATTTCGCGCTGGCGCTCGGCCGGGATGGCAACACCGCCAAGGCCTTCGGACATGGCCGGTTTGTAAGCCACGGCCTTCGTTCCGGCCGGCGGGGTGCCAGCCTGGATCACTTCGCTCGGCTCGCCGCCGCAGATCTCGACGATCAGCTCGGTCAGGATTGCGAGACCGGCGTCGAGGAAGGCCGGATCGACCCCGCGCTCAAACCGGGCGCGGGCGTCGGAGGTGAGGTTCAGTGCGCGGCCGGTTTCGCCGATCCGGACTGGATCGAAATAGGCCACTTCGAGCAGGACGTCGGTGGTCGTCTCAGAGCAGCCTGAGTGCTCGCCGCCCATGATCCCGGCAATGTCGTGCACGCCCGCGTCGTCGGCAATCACAGTCATCGCCGAGGTCAGGGTGTATTCCTTGCCGTTGAGCGCGAGGCAGCTTTCGCCATCGACCGCGCGGCGGGCGAAGATCGCACCGCTGAGCTTGGCCAGGTCATAGGCGTGGGCCGGGCGGCCATAGGCCAGCATCACATAGTTGGTGATGTCCACCAGCGCCGAAATCGGGCGCTGGCCAGCGCTGAGCAGCCGGTCCTGCAGCCACTGCGGCGAGGTGCCGTTCTTCACGCCGCGAATGGCGCGGCCGAAGAAGGCCGGGCAGCCTTCGGGATCGTCGGTGCGGATCGGCAGCGGGCAGGGGAAGCTGCCGGGCACGGCCTGAACCGCGATCGGCTTCAGCGTGCCGAGGCCGGCCGCCGCCAGATCGCGGGCAATACCGTAGACGCCCATGCAATCCGGGCGGTTGGGGGTGATCGCCACGTCGAACACCGGATCGGTGCCGTGATAATCGGCAAAGGCCGTGCCGACCGGCGCATCGGCGGGCAGCTCGATGATCCCGTCGTGATCGTCGCCCAGCTCGAGCTCACGGGTCGAGCACATCATGCCGTTGCTCTCGACGCCGCGGATCGCGCTCTTCTTGAGCTCGAACCCGCCGGCGGGGACAACCGCGCCCGGCAGGCCGAGCACACCGACCAGGCCCGCCCGTGCGTTGGGCGCGCCGCAAACGACCTGCAGCGGCTGGCCATCGCCGGTGTCGACGGTGAGCACCTGCAGCTTGTCGGCGTTGGGGTGGCGTTCGGCGGTCAGCACCTTGGCGACCTTGAACCCAGCGAGCTTGGCGGCGGGATCCTCGATCCCCTCCACCTCAAGCCCCACGGCGTTGAGCTTGGCGGAAATCTCTTCGATCGAAGCCGAGGAGTCGAGGTGGTCCTTGAGCCAGGAAAGCGAAAACTTCATCGTGCCGCCCTCCTTAAGCCGCCGTGCCGACGCCGCCCGACAGGGTCGGGACGTCGTTGGGGTTGAAGCCATAGTGCGCGGCCCAGCGGGCATCGCCATCGAAGAAGGCGCGCAGGTCATCCATGCCGTACTTCAGCATAGCGAGGCGGTCGACGCCGACGCCGAAGGCAAAGCCTTGCCATTCGTCGGGATCCAGCCCGCCCGCGGCGATGACCTTGCGGTTGACCATGCCGCTGCCGAGCAGTTCCATCCAGCCGTGGCCGGGCGCATCGCCCGAACCGCCGAGGACCCGCTTTCCGCCCACCAGCGCAAAGCCGACGTCTACTTCGACCGAAGGTTCGGTGAAGGGGAAGTAACTGGGGCGCAGGCGCAGGACGATATCGTCGCGCTCAAAGAAGGCCTTGAGGAAGGTTTCCAGCGTCCATTTGAGGTGGCCGAGATGGATGCCTTTGTCGATTACCAGGCCTTCGACCTGGTGGAACATCGGCGTGTGCGTTGCGTCGCTGTCCGATCGGTAGACCCGGCCCGGCGCGATGATCCGGATCGGCGCGCCTTGCGTGAGCATCGAGCGGATCTGCACCGGACTGGTGTGGGTGCGCAGCAGCATGGCGCGACCTTCGGCATCCTTGTCGGGGAAATAGAAGGTATCGTGCATCGCCCGCGCCGGGTGGCTTTCCGGGATGTTGAGCGCGGTGAAGTTGTGCCAGTCGTCCTCAATCTCAGGACCGGTCGCGACAGCAAAGCCAAGGTCGGCGAAGATCTCGGCCAGTTCGTCCATCACCTGGCTGACCGGGTGGACCGAGCCGCGCGGGGCTTCCGGTGCGGGCAGGGTCAGGTCGACGGTTTCGTTCGCCAGGCGCGCTTCGAGGACCTGGGCCTCCAGCCCGGCCTTGCGGGCAGCCAGTGCTTCGGTCACGCCTTCGCGCAGGGCATGGATCTGCGGGCCGACTGTTTGGCGATCTTCCGGCGACATGGCGCCCAAGGTCTTGAGCAGACCCGAGATCGAACCCTGCTTGCCCAGAAACTCGATCCGCAAGGCCTCCAGCGCGTCGAGATCCTGCGCGGCGGCAATGCGTGCCAGCGCCTCTTCACGGGTGCTTGCGTAATCCACTGGTTTGGCCCTGTCCTTTGCTTGGAATGGCGCCTTTAGCGGCCTTGGGGGCAGGGTCAAAACCGAATCTGCTATTGGCTGGGCGTAGTCGCCCCGGCCGGCACGTCGAGCGTTTGAACGGCCGCGCCGTGGACCCGGGCGCGCTCATACATGAAGCGTTCGAGCACCGGGTGCGGCATGGCGGCATATTGGCGCGGGCTCATCCCCATGAACTCGCGGAAGTCGCGGACGAACTGGGCCTGGTCGTGATAGTGCTGGTCGATCGCCCCGATCCACTTGCGCGAGCGGTCGAGCATGAACTGCGCCAGGCTGCGCATGAAGCGCTGGCGGCGCAGCAGCAGCTTGGGCGGAAAGCCGAAGTGGCGCAGGCACAGCCGCTCGACCGTGCGCTGGCTTGTACCGACACGTTCGACCATGGCCGCCACCGTGCCGACCTCGGGATCGACCAGCGCGGCATGGATCGCGAGGATGCGGGCTTCCTCCTCGGGGTCGATCGGCGGGATGGCCTCGAAGAAGGCGATGATCCGGGCCAGTTCCTCGGCTTCGTCTTCCGGGCGCAGGGTCAGGCTATCGGCCAGCGGGCGAATGCGGGCAAAGCTGTCATGGCGATCGCCATCGGCGATCAGGTTGGCATGATCCCCTGCTGGCAGTCCGATGAACCGTGCCCAGCCCACTGGCATCAGGCCGATCCCCCAGAAGCGGGTTGGCCCAAGGCGAAAGTTGGTGGCGCGTGTGCTGGGGCCAGTGGCAACGAAATGGGCGTCTTCGACCCGGTCGCCGCCGTCGATCCACGAACAGGGCCGCTCGCCCGAAAAGAACCGCAGGTTGGCCCATTCCGGCTGCAAGGCATCGGTGACCTGCTCGCCTGGCGGAACGTCAATTTCGGTCAGACAAAATGTCGTGAAGCAGGCCTGCAGCGATGGCGGCGGGGCGTGGAACCGCACCTTGACGGCGACATTGGCGGGCTGGATGTCAGGCATCAGGGACGGTGCAGGGCCTGGACGGCGGCTCCGGCGGCTGCAGTTCGGGCCTGAGCTGCAGCGCGCAGCACCGGGTGCTCCAGCGCGGCATAGACGCTGGGGCTCATGGTCATGAAGCGTTTGAAATCACGCACGAAATGGGCCTGATCGACATATTGGCAGTCGAGCGTCCTGATCCATGACAGCGAGGGATCGAGCATGAACTGCGCGAGGCTGCGCAAGAACCGCTGCCGCCGCAGCAGCAGCTTGGGCGAAAATCCGAAGGCCCGCAGTGACAGCCGCTCCAGCGAGCGCGGGGATAGCCCGATTCGCTCGGCAAATTCGCTGACCGTGCCCGAATCGAGATCGACCAGCGCACCGTGGGCGGCCTTGATCCGGGCTTCGTCCTCAGCTGGCGGGCGCTGGTCGAGCATTGCGAGCAGGAAGGCATCGATCCGCTGAGCCTCGGTCGCAGGATCCGCCGGGCCGGTGAAGATCGTGTCCAACAGCGGAGCGAAGTGCGCATAGGCGGCGGTGGCAGCACCATCACAGGAGCGGTCAGCCAGATTGATGGCGGAATGCCCCACCAGCCGCGCCCAACCCAGCGGGAGCAGGCCGATGCCCCAGATGCGCGTCGGCCCGGTCCGGAACCGCGCGGCCAGGCTGGTTGGCCCGGTGGCGATGAAGTGCGGCATGGGGCGCAGCGGTTCGGTGCCGATCCCGGCTTCCCAGCTGTCATTGCGGGCAAAGCGCAGGTTGGCCCATTCGGGGTGGAGCCAGTCCTCGATCAGGGCATCCGGGGCAATGTCGACTTCGGTCAGGTAGTAGGTCGAAATATAGGGCGCCAATGCCGGCGATGGCATGAAGAAGCGGACCCGCACCGCTTCGCCCAGTCGCTGGCTGCTCATTGCTGCTTTTTCACCCCTGTTTCCCGTGGTCGCACCGGGATTGGCAGTGATACTTGCATTGCCGCAAGGCGCCCGCAAGCCCTTCAGGCCGATTGCGTCAAACCGATACGAAAAGGGCGCGGACAGTTTCCCGTCCGCGCCCCTTGCGCTTGGCTTTGCTGACTGCGGCTTAGGCCGGCAGGGCAGCCTTGGCCTGAGCGATGACAGCAGCGAAAACGCCGCCTTCGTTCATCGCCAGGTCGGCCATCGTCTTGCGATCGAGTTCGATCCCGGCCAGCTTGGTGCCGTGGATGAACTGCGAATAGGTCAGGCCTTCGGCGCGAACCGCAGCGTTGATGCGCTGAATCCACAGGGCGCGGAAGGTCCGCTTCTTCACCTTGCGGTCGCGGTAAGCGTACTGGCCGGCCTTTTCGACCGCCTGACGCGCAACGCGAATGGTGTTCTTGCGGCGGCCGCGGTAGCCCGCTGCCTGTTCGAGAAGCCGCTTATGCTTGGCGCGGGTGGTTACACCCCTTTTGACACGTGCCATTGTTCAGTACTCCTCAGTTCAACCGAGCCCGTAGGGCGCCCACTTCTTGATCGTCTTCGCATCTGCGTCAGAGATCGTGTCGGTGCGGCGATGCTGGCGGATGTACTTGGCGTTGTGGCTGATCAAACGGTGCCGCTTGCCAACCGCACCGTGCTTGATCTTGCCGGTGGCGGTGAGCTTGAAGCGCTTCTTGACGCCGCTCTTCGTCTTGAGCTTGGGCATTTTCATCTCCTTGTTCGAGACACGTCCAACCGGCCATGGCAGCCCTTGTTAGCCAGGCAGGTCATCGAATCCGTGTCAATGAAGGGGGCGCCCCTAAGCAGGAATCGCCCGGAAGGCAAGTCCTAAGCTTCAGGGCGACCGCTGAACTCCGGCAAATTCGCGGCTTTGAGCCAGGCCCGGAAGTCTCCGCCCGGGATCGGCACGGCGTGATCGGGCGGAGCGGCGTTCATGCGGTAGACCGTCACAGGCTCGCCGCTGGTTAGCGTCATGGTCACGCGCAGGTACCACGAAGTCTCCGGTGACGCCGGATCATACTCTTCATAACGATCCAGCGCGGCGAGGTCCTCAGCCGTGAAATCGGGGCCGGCGGCATAGACCTGGCCGTGAACCTCGCCGTCGCCGGAGACGAGCGCGGGATACCAGCCATCGCGGTCCTGCACGGCCAGCAGACAGCCAACAAGCCGCGCCGGGCCTTCGGGCACCAGCCGACGATGGATCGCCGCGATCTCGGGGTTGCTGTTGCCCGCCTGCAGCGTGCCGTAGAAGAAGAACCGCATGCGGCAGTGTTGGCAAACTGCCGGCTATCCGCCAAGTAACTTCGAGCGGTTGTGTTCCGCCGCCAGGAGAGAGCAATGCCCGGAGTATGGTTTGACGAGCTATTCGTGGGCCAGCGGTTCGATCACGCGATCCGCCGTACGGTGACCGAGACGGACAATGTCCTGTTCACCACGCTGTCGCACAATCCGGCCCAGCTGCACCTCGATGCTGAATACATGAAGGGCAGCGAATATGGCCAAGTGCTGGTCAATTCGTGCTTCACGCTCAGCCTGATGGTGGGGGTCAGCGTCGGCGACACCACGCTCGGCACGGCGGTCGCCAACCTGGGGTGGGACGAGGTGCGGTTTCCCAAACCCGTGTTCATCGGCGATACGCTGAACATCGTCACCGAGGTGCTGGAGCTGCGGGAATCCAAGTCGCGCCCCGACGCCGGGATCGTCACCTTCCTGCACCAGGCCTACAACCAGCGCGGCGAGCTGGTCGCCTCGTGCAAGCGCTCAGGCCTGCAGCGCCGGGAGCCCGCTTAGAAGCGCGGGCCGGTGGCGGCCTGGCGGCGCAGCAGCAAGGCCAGCGGCACGGCAGCTAGCGTCACCCACATCATCAGCCAGAAGTCGTTGACATAGCCGATCATCGCCGCCTGACGGTTGACCTCGGCATCGACCATCCGCAGCGCGGTCTCCCCCACGGCCTGGAACCGCTCGGTCGCTGAAACGTCGATCATCGCGCTGGCCGAGGCGGTGACATGGCCCGCCAGATCTGCATGACTGACCTGAATCGAGCGAGCCGCCAGTGCCGTGGTCACGGCAATCCCGATCGAGGAGCCAATCGAGCGGCACAGGTTAAGCAAGCTGGCGCCATCGGTGCGCAACTGCGCCGAGAGGGTGGCAAAGGCGACCGAGTTCATCGGAATGAACACCAGCCCCATACCGACCCCCTGGACCAGGCCGGCCACCATGATCGCCTCGCGGTCAACCGCCAGCGACCAGCCAGCCATGTCCCACAGCGACCAGGTGGCGATGCTGAAGCCAAGGGTGATCATGATCCGGGGATCGACCCCGCGCCGCACCAGCCAGCCGGCAAACTGCATCGACAGCATCGTCCCGATTCCGCGCGGCACCAGCGCTTCGCCGGTATCGATCACGGTATAGCCGAACAGGTGCTGCAACATCGGCGGGAGCAGGGCCATCGTCGCGAACATCACCACCCCGATCACCACACTGATCAGCATGGCGACCACGAAGTTCGAATTGGCGAACAGGGCCCGGTCAAACAGCGGTTGCGGCGCGGTGGCGAAATGGACCAGCGCCATCCAGGCGGTCGAGATCGCGACGGCCAGGTAAATCCAGCTTTCGGCCGAATCGAACCAGTCCACGTGATTGCCGCGATCAAGCAGCATCTGTACCGCAGTCAGGCAGATCGCCAGCAAGGCAAAGCCGGTCAAGTCGAACTTGCGGCGCAGCCGCTCACGCGATGGCAGCTCGGCCAGCAGGATCGCCAGCGCCACCGCGCCGAGCGGCACGTTGACGTAGAAGACCCAGCGCCAGTTGGCATTCTCGGTCAGCCAGCCGCCCAGGAACGGGCCGAGGATCGGGCCGACCATGATCCCCATGCCCCACAGCGCCATCATCTGCGGTTGGCGCGAAGGCTTGTTGGTATCAATCATCGCGGCCTGGCTGAGCGGGCTGATGAAGGCACCGGTTGCACCCTGGAGCGCCCGGAACAGGACCATCTGCGTGAGGTTCTGCGACATCCCGCAGAGCATCGAAGAGAGGATGAACCCGGCCACCGACCAAATGAACAGGTTGCGCGAACCCACCCGGTCAGACAGCCAGCCGGTCATCGGCATCGCAACGGCGGTGGCAACGATGTAGCTGGTCAGCGCCCAGGTGATCGTATCGGGCGTCGCGCCCAGCGCCGACTGCATGTGCGGGATCGCGACATTGGCAATCGTGCTGTCGAGGATCTGCAGCAGCGAAGCCAGCATGATCCCGACTGTCAGCAAGGTCGGGTTGTCGACCGGCAGCATGGCTACGTCGGCGCCCGCCACCGGCGTGGCCGGTCCGCGCGATGGGGCTGGGGCGGCGCGGCTCGCCACCGGCTTAGCGTTGCTCGGCGGTGTACACGGTCACCTTGCTTGACAGGCCGGCGATCAGCGGGCGTGGGCTGGCGTCGTCCAGCACGATCCGCACCGGCACGCGCTGGGTCACCTTGACCCAGTTGCCGGTGGCGTTCTGCGCCGGCAGGACCGAGAATTCGCTGCCAGTGCCCGCGCCAATCGCGGCGACATGGCCTTTCAGCTTGACCCCCGGATAGGCATCGAAGCGCAACTCGGCGCGTTGGCCGACCTTCATTTCGGCCAGATCGGTTTCCTTGAAATTGGCTTCGATATAGCTGCCTTCGCGCGCCACCAGGGTCAGCAGCGGCAGGCCGGAAATGGCTTCCTGGCCCACCAGCAGCCGGTCGGCCTGGGCGATGGTGCCGCCGATCGGCGCGCGCACTTCGGTGCGGCGCAGGTTGAGCTCGGCCACGGCGCGCTGGGCTTGCCCGGCGGCGACCTGCGGGTTGACCCCGGGTACCTGTGCGCCGGTCGCAAGCTTGGCGCTCGCTTCACGTTGCTTGGCGAGCGCCAGATCGAGCTGGGCCTCGGCGCCGGCGACCTGATGCTGGGCCGCGTCGAGCGCCGCCTTGGTGGTGAAGCCGCGGTTCCACAGCGCCTGCTGGCGCGCCAGATTGGACTTGGCGAAGGCAATGTTCTCACGCGCGGCGGTCGTGTCAGCGCCCGACATGGCCGAGGCATTGGCCAGAGCCACAACATTGGCCTGGGCCGCGGCAATGCTGGCATCGGCCTGGCGCATCTGCAGCTGGTAGGGTTCGGGATCGATCCGGAACAGCAGGTCACCCACCTTGACGGTCTGGTCCTCACGCACCGCAACCTCGACGATCTTGCCGCCGATCTCCGAGCTGACCGAAACCTTGTCGAGCTTCACATAGGCGTTATCGGTCGTAACCTTGCCCTGCAGGCTATACCAGTAGATGACCCCGCCGATCACGACGAGCAGCGGCACCGCCAGCATCAGGATCAGGCGCGGCCAATTGCGCGCGCGGTGGAGCGGCCGGGCTTCGGTTGCATCAAGCCGGGCGGGATCGGCTTCAGCCATGGGTTGCGAGCTCCGGTTCGAGAATGTCGTTCAGATTGGCCCGAACCTGTTCGAGCAAGGTGCCCAGCCGCTCACGATCAGCGGCAGAGAAGCCGGCCAGCATGGCTTCGACCATCGGCGCAATGTCTTCGCGCAGGTGCGGCAGCAGGGCATGTCCGGCAGTGGTCAGGTGCACGCGCCAGGCGCGCCGGTCCGCCGGGTCGTGGCGGCGCTCGATCAGTCCGGCTTCCTCCATCCGGTCGAGCATCCGGCCGAGCGTGATCGCCTCGACATCCAGCTGTTCGGCATAGAAGCCCTGATTCTGCCCTTCGTGGAGGCCCAGCACCAGCAGCAGGCGCGCCTGGGGGCCGGTTACACCCTTGGCGCGGACGCGCAGGTCAAAGGCGCGGCGCAGCAGACGCGCGGAATCGCCGAGGAGGTAGGCAACCGAAGGGGTCATGCAGTCAAGATAATAAGCGTGCTTATATAAAGCAAGCCGATAATCAGCAGGGGCGGGTTTGCGCGAGACTGCGATTGCGATATGGCCGGAGCACAACAGGGAGCTTGACGCGAGAATGGCCGGAACGATCCTCGTCCTCAACGGACCGAACCTCAATCTGCTCGGCACGCGTGAGCCGGAGGTCTATGGCCGCGCCACACTCGCCGATGCCGAGGCGCTGTGCCGCGCCGAGGCCGAGGCGGCGGGCTTCGCCATCGATTTCCGCCAGACCAATGCCGAGCACGAAATGGTCGAATGGATCCAGCAGGGCCGCAGCGGCCTGGCCGGCATGGTGATCAACCCGGCAGCCTTTTCCTACGCCGCCTATCCGGTGCTCGATGCGCTAAAGATGGTCGAATGTCCGGTGGTGGAAGTGCACATCTCCAACATCCACCGCCGCGAGGAAGCCTGGCGCAAGGACACGATCATGACCGCGGCGGTAACCGGCGTGATCTCGGGCCTGGGCATTGCCGGTTATGGCCTGGCGGTGCGTTACCTGGCGGGGCTTTCCCGCGGGTAACTTGCCAGGGTGCCTTCGCCGCGCTGTCAAAACGGCTAATTGGGTGCAGCCCGGATCGGCCTATCCAGCGGACTCCCCAAGCAGAGGCCGCACCGATGTACGATACGATCATTCGCCAGGGCAGGATCTATGACGGACTGGGCGGGCAGCCCTATGTCGGCGATATCGCCTTCAGCGATGGCATCATCCAGGACATCGGAGCGAAGGTATCGGGCACGGCCCGCCACGAGATTGATGCCCAGGGCGCCATCGTTACCCCAGGGTGGATCGACGTGCACACCCATTACGACGGCCAGATCAGCTGGGACAACGAGCTGGCACCCTCCTCGCATAATGGCACGACCACGGTCGTCATGGGCAACTGCGGGGTCGGCTTTGCGCCGGTCAGGCCGGGGCAGGAACAGGCGCTGATCGAGCTGATGGAGGGGGTGGAGGACATCCCCGGCACGGCGCTCCACGAAGGGATCGAATGGGGCCGGTGGGAGAGCTTTCCCGAATACCTCGATTACATTGCCTCGCGCCAATACGCGATCGATGTCGCCGCGCAGATCGCCCACGGTGCGGTCCGCTATTACGCAATGGGTGAGCGCGGCAGAACCAATGCCGATGCCACTGCCGAGGAAATTGGCACGATTGCTGATCTGGTCGAACAGGCGATTGCGGCAGGCGCTGTCGGCTTTTCTACCTCGCGCACGATCGGCCACCGCGCGCTGTGGGGTGAACCGGTCCCCGGCACCTTCGCCGCCGAGGATGAGTTGCTGGAAATCGCCCGCCGCTTTCGCAAGCTTGGCAAGGGCGTGATCGAGGCGATCCCGGCCGGCGCCGTTGGCGAACTGGCCGCGCTAGGGGGAGAGCGCAATACGCCGCAGGGTGAATTCGACCTGCTGCGCAAGTGCTCGGAAACCAGCGGGCGGCCGCTGACCTTCACCCTGGTGGAAACGCGCGACTATTACCCCGACCTGTGGCGCGATATCCTGGCCTGGTCAGCCGATGCCAACCGCGCCGGCGCGCAGCTTTACCCGCAGGTTCCCTCGCGGATCATCGGCTACCTCCACGGCCTTAGTTCCTATCACGCGTTCATGCGCACCCCGACCTATCTGGACAAGCTGGCCGCGCTGCCGGTGGCGCAGCGGGCCGCGGCGATGCGGGTGCCCGAGGTCAAGGCCGCGATCATGTCGGAAAAATCGATCCCGCATGAAGCGCCCGGATCGATGGAGCACCTGGCCGGGGTGTTCCGCGCCAATGCCGCGCTCCTCTATCCGATCGCCAATCCGATCAATCTCGAGGCCGGTCCCGAATGCTCGATCGGGCATCTTGCCAGCCAGGCCGGGCAGGAACCGCTCGACTACCTCTATGATTTCACGGTTACCGGGGATGGCACGCACTTTGCCTCGTTCAGCCGCAAGAACCTGCCCGAAAGCCTCGCCGTGATCGGGGAGATGTTGCAGCATCCCGAAACGGTGACCGGCCTGAGCGACGCCGGCGCGCACGTCACGCTGATTTGCGATGCGACCATGCCCACGACCCAGCTCAGCTACTGGACCCGCGACCGGGCCAAGGGTGAGCGGATTCCGATCGAATTCCTCGTCCACAAGCAGACGGCTCGCAACGCCGCGCTGTATGGTTTCGGCGATCGCGGATCGCTGGAAGTCGGCAAGCGCGCGGATATTAACGTGATCGACTATGATCAGCTGAACGCCGCCCCGCCGGTCGCCTACCGCGACCTGCCCGCCGGAGGCACCCGCATCATGCAGCCGGTTACCGGCTACATGGCGACCTTCTGCAACGGCGTGATGATCCGCGAGAACGACAGCGATACCGGGGCCAGACCGGGCCGGCTCGTCCGCTCCTGATAGGACCGGCGCCCTGATCAATCAGCGTTGGGCATGCCCGCTTGGACTGGTTGGCAGAGGGCGGGCCATGGCGGAGACGGAGGGATTCGAACCCTCGGTACCGGATTTACCAGTACGACGGTTTAGCAAACCGTTGGTTTCAGCCACTCACCCACGTCTCCGGATCG